>UMFE01051848.1_pt1 | contig 30045 bp, 29 predicted proteins | sample 1964911 | NCBI WGS metagenome assembly UMFE01 (sample SAMEA4836036, study PRJEB28245) | human gut metagenome | biome: gut microbiome; material: fecal sample | place: Denmark | collected 2008
AAAAGAAACTTGCTAGGATTTAATTAAAATTAAATCCTAGTTTTGGTGAGCCATCGCGGACTCGAACCGCGGACAACTTGATTAAAAGTCAAGTGCTCTACCACCTGAGCTAATGACCCAAGTTCCAAGCTCGTTACCAACGTTTGTTTTACGTTAGCACAAGCCTTATTTTAAACTATTTTTTTTAATTTGTCAATAGATTTTTCATTTTTTGTGAAAAAAATGTAATTTTTTTTTGAAAATTTATGAATTTAGCTTTTTTATTATCTCTTCTACATCTATTCCATGTACTTCACAAGCCTCTTCTATGGTCTCTGCTTGTGATGCTGGACATCCTAAACAATGCATTCCTGCTTCTAATAAAATTTCTGCTTTTTCAGGAGCTTTTTCTAAAAGTTCTCCTATTGTCATTTTTTTATCTATTTGCATAGGTATTCTCCCTTCTAAAATTAATATTATTAAATATATTAAATTTTATCATATATTTAAAAAAAAGTATAGACAAATTTAAAAATATATTATATGATTGTAAAAAATTGGAAGGTGGTGTGTTTTTTATAAATTTAGTAGATTTTTTCTTTATTATTCTTATTATCAATTCTTTTATATTTTTTTATTCAATTTATAACTTTTTTAATATCAAAATTTTTTATAATCTACAAGGTTCTAAATTAAAATTAAAATCAATTAATTTAAAATAGTTTTTAGGAGGTGTTTATGAATTAAACGTATTTTATTCATTCTATTTTTTACATTTATTTTATATTTTATTGGTTTTCAAATCTTTTCTCCACTCTATTTTCAAAACCATGTAATTATCACTTATGGGTTACACCCTTTTGACATCTGTATTGAACAACCAATTTTGTGGAAATATCTTAAAATATTATTTTTAATCACCTATTTATATTCTTCGATTTTCTTTTCCAATTTATTATACAACTTATTTAATTTTAAAAAATTTAAACGAACTAAGAAAAACAATTCCAAACCATCTTTAACAAATTTAAATAAAAAAGAGGATTTGTCATTATTAATTGGCGAAAATGCAAATACAAGAGAATTGATTTATTTGCCTGAAAAAAGTTTATATCAAAACATTTTAATTACAGGAACAATTGGTACTGGAAAAACCAGCAGTGCCATGTACCCATTTACTAAACAATTAATAAAATATAAAAATTGCAATAAAGAAAAAAAATTAGGAATGTTGATTTTGGATGTTAAGGGTAATTATTATAAAAAAGTATTAGAATTTGCTTCTGATTTTAATAGATTAGATGATATTATTGTTATTGAATTAAATGGTAATTATAAATATAATCCTCTACATAAACCTAATTTAAAACCATCAGTCATAGCTAATAGATTAAAGACTATCTTATTACTTTTTTCAAAAAATAATTCAGAAAGTTATTGGATTGATAAAGCAAGTCAAATTTTAGAAGAAGCAATTAAATTGTGCAGATTATACAATAATAATTATGTTACATTTATTGAATTGCATAAATTAATTACGGAAAAAAATTATTACTTGGAAAAAGTTGGCTTATTACGCAAAAAATTTATAAAAAATAAATTTTCTAAAAAACAAGTTTATGATTTATTTTCTAGTTTAAATTTTTTTGAAAATGAGTATTTTAATTTAGATCATAGAACTAGTTCGATTTTACAGTCTGAAATAACCCGTATTACTAATTGTTTTATTTCTGATTATGATGTTTTAAAAACATTTTGTCCAACAAAAGAAGATCTTAATTTTTTGGGTTTTGATGAAGTTATTAATAATGGAAAAATTGTTGTCTTGAATATGAATATAAATGAATATTCTTACCTATCTAAAATAATTGCAGCATATTTAAAATTAGATTTTCAAACAGATGTAATGACCCGACTTGCTAATACAAGTAATAACAATTTTAGGAGTGTATGTTTTATTTCTGATGAATATTCTGAATATTGTACTGAAACTGATTGTAACTTTTTTTCTCAAAGTAGAGAAGCAAAATGCATTAATATTGTTGCTACTCAAAGTTATACTTCATTATTAAATACTTTACATGATCAGTCGTCTGTAAATGTTATTATTCAAAATTTAATAAATAAACTCTGGTTTCGAAATGATGATATTTTTACAATTGAAAATGCTCAAAAACAAATTGGTAAAGAAGATAAAGAAAAAGTCTCCAGAGGAATTTCTGAAAATGCTAAAGAAACTGTTTTTAGTTATTTTACTAATTCCCTGAATTCAAAAAATTCAAGTATTTCAGAATCTATTACAACTAACATTCAAAATGAATATATTTATGATACAAATTTTTTTACTCGCAATTTAACTAATTTTCATTGTTTAGGATTTTTATCAACCGGTTCTGAAATAATTCCACCTACTGAAATAAAATTGTATCCATATTTTTATATAAAATAATTTATTAGGAGGATTTTATGTTTAAAATTTTAAATCGAAAAAAACTTATATCTATTTTATTTTTATTTATATTTATTTTCACTTTTTCCAATAATGTATATGCAACTATATTTAATGGTAACCCTGAAATTGTTGATAAATTAAATTCTGCTTTTGAAAAAATCAAAAATTGGATGTTAAAACTTGCTACACCTTCTGCAGCTGTCGCTATTGCCGTCGGTATTTTTATGAAAAAATTTAGTTTCGGAGATGAAGAAAGAATTAGAACTTCCAAAAAGTTAATACGTGGTAGCTTATTTTCTTACGCATTTATTCTTGCTTTAGATTTAATTTTATCGGCAATTAATTCGTTATTAACTTAGGAGGTACATGTTTTGAATGATTCAACAAATTTAACTACCTCAATTATTCAAACTATAAATTCCATTTTTGAAACTCTATTTTCTTCTGTTGATACAACAGTCTATAATATTTTAGATGATTTGGTTTTTATAGATACAAGCATTCTAAATGATTCTATTTTTAAAAAGACATTTGGTATAAATAGTTATAATGGTTTACTAGTAATTGCAAATTCCTTATTAGTTGGATTTTCTATTTATTATGCTATTAGATTAATTTATTCTTACTATATGAATTTACAAGTTGAAAGACCTTATCAATTTATTTTTAAATTATTAATATTTGCTATTGTTATGAATTGTTCATATTTCATTTGCACACAATTTATTCAAATAAATTACCTAATTTCTGATGCAATTAAAATTTTAGGAAAAAATATATTTGGACATAATATTTCTTTTTATGAACTAGTAAAAAAATTAAATCTCCTTATTTCTATAAATCAAGATGAATTTAATATTTTTTCTTTTGATGGATTAATTAAAAGTTTTATTACTATTAATTTATTTAATTTAATTTTTTCTTATGCACTCCGATTTGTAATAATTAAAGTATTTATTTTAATAACACCTTTTTCAATTTTATCTTTGATAAATAATTCTACTTCATGGTTTTTTAAAACTTGGTTTAAAACTATTTTTTCCTTGTTATTACAACAATCCTTTATTTCAATAATTCTACTAATTATTTTTTCATTTAATTATTCTTCTAATGATACTATTTCAAAATTAATGTATATAGGAGGAATCTATGCTTTAGTTCGTGCCAATTCATATATGCAACATTTGATTGGTGGTATTTCAACAGATATATCAAATAATTTTAACATTAGTAATAAATTATTCAAAAATATTTAGAAAGGATTTTTTTATGAAATTTATTTTTCCTCAAAATTATAATTTTAAAAATAAATTATTTGGAATAATTGATTATACAAATTTATTTTTAAATATTATATGGAATTTTTTTATTTATTTTATTATTAAATTTTTATTTAATAATATTACAATTAAAATATTTGTTTTTATTGTATTTTCATTACCATTTTTATTATTTAGTATTTTTGGAGTTAAACAAGAAAATATTTTAAGCATTTTTTTATATATATTTAAGTATTATAGAAACCATAGATTATATCTATATTCTAAAAAATAAATTTAATTCTTTTCTCTATAAGTTTATTGTAAATTATATTAAAAAATGATATAATTTGACAAAACATATTGTAGGGGGAATTACTTATGAAGTTAGAGCAAAACGACTTATCGCCTTTGTTTTCAAGTACCAACATTCCTGATATATTTTTCACAGGGTACTTACCAGAAGCAAATGGTGACTTTATTAAAGTATATTTATATCTTTTGTTTTTATCAAAATATGATAAAGATATTAAAATAAATGACTTATGTAAAAAATTAGGTCTTTCTTTAAAAGTAATTCAAGATGCAATGAAATATTGGGAAGAGCAAGGAATTATTGTAAAGAAAAACACAGGTTATTCATTCAATAATTTACAAGAAATCGAGCTAAATAATTTGTATAAACCTCGTGTAGCATTATCTGCTGAACAAGTTCAAAAATCTGCTGAAAGTCAAAAACGAGCTAAAACTATGGAATCAATAAACAATCAATACTTTTCTGGTTTAATGCCAACTACATGGTATCCAGATATTGAATTATGGTTTAAAAAATATGGCTTTGATGATGAAGTTATGATGGCTTTATTTAATTATTGTTTTAATAAATCTGCTCTTCATAAAAACTATATTCAAACAGTTGCAGATGCTTGGGCTAAAAATTCAATTAAAACATATAGTGACTTGGATTTATATTATGAAAAACAAGAAGCAGTAAATAAAATTGCAAATATGATAACAAAAAAATTAACACTTGGAAGACAATTATCTCAGTATGAATATGCTTATGTTGAAAAATGGGTTATTGATTTTAAATTTACTTTTGATGTTATTGAAATTGCATTAAGAAGAACCACATCAAAGGTAAATCCAAGTTTCGACTATATAGATAAATTATTAACCGATTGGCATGATAGAGGATTTACTACTCCAGAACATGTTCAAAAGTTCTTAGCTGATATGAAACAAAAAAGTAAAGATATAAAAACTCTTGAAAAAGCTTCTGGATATCAAAACTATAATCAAAGAAAATATGATAATTTAAATAGTTTATACGCTAATCAAAAGCAATAATATAGGAGGTTATTTTGAATAATTCTACTCTAAAAGCTCTTTTAATTGAATATGAAAAGAAAAGAATTAATGCTGAAAATATTGCTCAAAAAGAAAAAGAAAAGCTTTATGCAGAGTTTCCAGAGCTTGCAAACATAGATAAAAAATTAAGTTCATTAGCATTTACTTCCATGAGAGAACTGGCAAAAAATAATGATAAAAAAATAATAGATGATTTAAATTTTAATATTGAAAATTTAAAAAAGCAAAAAGAATCAATCTTAAATTCAATTGGAGAAAAAGCAAAAAAAATAATTCCAAATTACGAATGTAAAAAATGTAATGATACTGGTTATATTTTTAATGGTTCTTCAACAGAAATGTGTTCTTGTCTAAAGCAAAAACTTTACAATATTGAATATAATAAATCAAATATATATAATTTAGAAAATCAAAATTTCAGCAATTTTAATTTAAATTTTTATTCTGATGAAATTAATAGTGCAAAATACAATTCAAATATTTCACCAAGAGAAAATATTAAATTAATAAAAAATATTTGTGAATCATTTATTAATAACTTTGATAATATAAATAAAAAAAATTTACTATTTACAGGTAATACAGGATTGGGTAAAACATTTTTATCTAGTTGTATTGCAAATGAATTACTAAAAAAAGAAAAAACCGTATTATATCAAACTTCATCAGTTATGCTTGATACAATTATAAGTTATCGTTTTGGAAAATCAAATGTCTCAAAAGATGTTTATGATTATCTTCAAAATGTTGATTTACTTATTATAGATGATTTAGGAACTGAAGGAATAAATAATATGAAACTGGTCGAATTGTTTAATATTTTAAACAGTAGACTTTTAAATCCTAATAAAAAAACAATTATCTCAACTAATTTAAGCTTACAAAATTTATTTAGTACTTATGATGAAAGAATTGTTTCTAGACTTGTAGGAAATTATGATATATGTTATTTTTTTGGTGATGACATTCGTTTTATATTAAAAAAATGATATTTCTTAATAAGAAATATCATTTTTATTTTTATCTTTCTTGTTCAGTATTTTTTGACTTCATATTTTAACTTTATTTTTTTCTGAATTTATTCTTTTTATTTCTTGATCTATACTTTTTACTTTATTTATTATAAATTCATGAGAACCTTCTAATTCACTTAGGTAATCAGGTAATCCTTTTTCAAATGAATCTATAGCATTAGCTATCATTTCTTTTCCATTTTGGAAATTTCCTTCTCTAATAGCTCTAATTCTCTTATATAAATCTAGTTCAACTAAAATTGATAAAGCGTGGAAATTTTCATCCATTATTCATCCCCTTCATTCTCATCTGGATTTATAGTTTCTATGCTAACTACTTTTCCTTCATTTGTTCTCATTAATGTTACACCTTGTGTAGATCTTCCTAATATACTAATATCTTTTACTTTTAGTCTAATAATTGTACCATTATCAGTAATTAACATTACATCTTCATTGTCTGTTGCTATACGTATTCCTATTAAACTTCCTGTTTTTGGTGTTATTTTATATGTTGTAACACCTTTTCCACCTCTAGTTTGCACCCTATATTCATCAAGTTCTGTTCTCTTTCCAAATCCATTTTCAGTAATCGCAAGTAAAGTTGCATTTTTATTTCCCTCAACTATAGATTCCATTCCAATAACACAATCTTCACTATCTAGTCTAATGCCTATAACACCTTGAGCTGTTCTTCCCATTGGTCTAACATCTTTTTCACTAAATGTAATACATGCACCTTGACTAGTAACTAAAACAACATTATCTTGGCCATCTGTTAATCTAACATCAATTAGTTCATCATCTTCCCTTAATGTAATAGAAAGAAGTCCTGTTTTTCTGCTTGAGTCAAATTCATTTAATGGAGTCTTTTTAATAAATCCTTGTTTTGTTCCCATTAATAAGTATTTTCCATCTGCGAAATTACTAATTGGAATAACTGCTGATATTTTTTCTCCTGGATCTAATCTTAACAAGTTAACTATTGCAGTACCTTTTGCAGTTCTACCTGCTTCTGGTATTTCATATCCTCTTAATCTATAAAGTTTTCCTTTATTACTAAAGAATAATAAAGTATCATGAGTTGAAGCTGTAAATATTTGTTTAACAAAATCTTCTTCTCTTGTAGCTAAACCTGTAATTCCCTTTCCTCCACGTTTTTGGCTCTTATATGTATCTATTGGCATTCTTTTTACATATCCAAAATGTGTTAATGTAATTACTGTTTGCTCTTCTTTTACTAGATCTTCAATATTAATTTCACCCTCAGCTGCAACAATTTTTGTTTTTCTTTCATCACCATATTTTTGTTTTATTTCTAGTAATTCTTCTTTTATAATATCATATACTAATCTTTCGCTTGATAAAATTGCTCTTAAGTGTTCAATTAATTTCATTAATTCATTATATTCTTCATCTATTTTTTCTCTTTGCAAACCTGATAAAGTTTTTAATCTCATATCCAAAATTGCTTGAGCTTGAATATCTGATAAATTAAATCTTTTCATTAATCTTTCTTTTGGATCATCATAAGAACTACGTATAATATTTATTACTTCATCAATATTATCTAAAGCTATTTTTAATCCTTCTAAAATATGTGCTCTTGCTAGAGCTTTATCTAAATCAAATTGTGTTCTACGAAGAATAACTACTTTTCTATGATCTATATAATGATCTAAGCATTGTCTTAATGTTAATATTTTTGGTTCTCCATTTACTAACGCAAGCATTATTACTCCAAAAGTATCTTGTAATTGAGTATGTTTATATAATTGATTTAATATAACTTGAGCGTTTACATCTCTTTTTAATTCAATTACAATTCTTACTTTTGACTCTCTATCAGATTCATCTCTAATTTCAGAAATTCCTTCAATTCTTTTATCTTTTACTAAGTCAGCAATATTTTCAATTAATTTAGCCTTATTTACTTGGTATGGAAGTGAATTAATAATAATTCTTTGTTTATTATTATTCATTTCTTCTATTTCACTTTCACCACGAACTATAATTTTTCCTCTACCAGTTGTATATGCTTGTTTAATTCCTTCTAATCCTAAAATAAGTCCTTCTGTTGGAAAATCTGGCCCTTTTATTATTTCCATTAATTGCTCATCAGTAACATTGTCTTCATCTATTATTTTTATAATTCCGTCTATAACTTCTGTCAAATTGTGTGGAGGAATATTTGTTGCCATACCTACTGCAATTCCTGATGATCCATTTATTAATAGAGCTGGTATTTTAGCTGGAAGTACTGTTGGTTCTTGTAAACGATCATCATAGTTTGGCATAAAATCTACTGTGTTTTTTTCAATATCAGTAAGCATTGTTTCAGCAATTTTGGCCATTCTTGCCTCTGTGTATCTCATTGCAGCTGCACCGTCTCCGTCAATAGATCCAAAGTTTCCATGTCCATCAATTAATGTATATCTTTGTGTAAAATCTTGAGCCAATCTTACCATTGCATCATATACTGAAGCATCTCCATGTGGATGATATCTTCCTAAAACAGAACCTACTGTATTAGCACATTTTCTATATGGTTTATCTGAAGTTATACCATCTTCATACATAGCATATAAAATTCTTCTATGTACTGGTTTCAAACCATCTCTTACATCTGGAAGTGCTCTTGATACTATAACGCTCATAGCATAGTCTATATAAGCTGTACGCATTTCTTTTTCAATGTCACGTTCTACTATTTTTCCGTCATTTCTTTTTTCGTCGTTTGCCTCCATTTTTTTACCTCTTTTCTAGTATTTTTCACTCTTTTATTATACTAAAATGCCCAAAAATTTGCAAGCAAAAATCGTTGTTTTTACCTGCAAATCATCAAAAATAATATTTATTTAATTAAAATTTCAGCAAGCTTTTTTTGCTCTTCTGTTAAATTAAAATCCTGCCCATTATTTTTTATAATTAAATGTAAATTTTCTATTTGTCTTGCCTGTTTTAATGTTTCTTCAAGAGGTAATGTTTGTTTTAATTTATCTTTTATTTTTTGATATTCTCTTTCCATTCCTTCAAAATTTTGACTTTTATAAAATTCTCTCCAATTATTTTCATATTTTCCTAATTTTTCTACATTATTAATTTGGTTTGCAAATTCAGTTTCAATATTACTACTAATATTATCTAAAATCGCATTTTTTCCTTTTCTTATTAATGTTGTAACATTAGATGGTATCATACCTTTTTTTGATGTAAAATTTAGTGTAGAATCTATAACATCTGAAATTCCGTCAATTATTCCTCCATTTTTTATCGCATTTTGTGCTTGCGAAATATTTTCAAATTTACCAGTAAATATTCCAGTTACACTTTTTCCTATTTCAATTCCTTTTTGAACTGTAGTATTTATTCCTTCTTTTAATCCTCCTTTTATTAAACTATTTTTTATATCAATTACTTGATCTTCTATAAAATTTGGTAATACCCATCTCAGTCCTAAATCTATTGCAGTATTTACTACTTTTCCAACAGTTGTGTTTAAAAAATTGTTTTGCTCTTGGGTTGTTACCAACTCATTTTGATTTAATTGTTGATTATTTAAAGTTAATATATTTTCCATAAAATTTCTCCTTCTGATATTCATCTAATATTTATTTTTATTTTTAAATATTTTTATTAAATTACTCTAAATTTTTTCAGGTATTTTTTCTAATATTTTAAATTCATTAAATGTATTTTTTAATATAGAAATTTGAGTTGAATTAATATTATATGTATTAAATATAATATTAATTTTTTCTTTATTTATTTTCCATTTTTCAATATAAATATTTAATAATTTTTTTGCTTTTTGTATTTCTAATAAATTTGCATCTAATATAAAAAAATTTAATTCACTATTATTTATTATTTCTTTTGTATAATCAAAAAAACATTCTGATGATGTTTCTATTATAATCACATCATATTCTTCTTTTAATTTTAATAATATATTTTTTATTTTTTTATTACTTATTTTATATTTAGAATCAAACAATAAATTCATTCCAGATATTAAATCAATTTTATGATTTATTTTAAATATTAATTCTTGTATTTTTATCTCTTTTAATAAATTATTATTTTTTATTTTATTTCTTATTTTTTGCGAATATTTTTTTATTCCTAATATTTCGTGTAAATTATTATTTAAAATATCAAAATCTATAATTAGTACTTTATTTTTATCCATTAATAAATTTGCTAAACTAACTGTAAAAATACTTCTTTCTACTTCATTTGTTCCAATAACACAAATTATATTTTTCATATTTTTTCACTTTCCTTTTATTTATTTTTTTTGATTCAATTATTTCTTTTTCAAAATCTCCTGCATCTATTTTAGTTAAAATATGTTCCTCTCCAATAAACATTAAACATTCTCCTCTTTTTAAGGATTTAATTTCTATTTTTTCTTTTTCCGACAAATTTGAATATTGCTCCAGAACTTTTATATTTTCTTCTTCAAGTGCAAAAAAGGTTTTAAATTCTGAATTATTTAATATGCTTTTTCCATATATTCCATTTTCCAAACTAAATAAATCTGATATATCTTGAGTTATTGCTACAGCGCTTCCGCCATATTTTCTTATTGTTTTAAATATTTTATAAATAAAACTTGCAACTTCTTTATTTGAAGTTACACCAATTAATCTCCATATTTCATCTAAATAAATTGATTTTTTAATATTTCTATTTTTTTTAATACGATTCCAGAATAATTCAATAAAAATAAACATACCATATTTTAAATTTTCTTCACCTAAATCATATACATCTGCTACAATTAATAAATTATTTAAATTAACATTTGTATAATTATTAAAAAATTTTAATGAACCTTTTACAAATGGAATTAATTTTATTTGAAATTTTTTTGTTCTTTTATCTTTACCTAAAATATTATAAAAATCTTCTAAAATTGGCATATCATAAGTATTTTTAAAAACTGGTTTAATAGCTATTTTATTTTTTCTCTGTTTATATAGAGTTTTATCATTAAAAGTTATCCCTTTATTTTTATATAATATAATTATTTTTTCTTCTAAAATAGCCTTTTCTTCTTCATTTAAATTTCCAAATATTAAATTAAAAAATCCAATTAATTTTCCTAATTTATTTGCTAAATATCCTTTTCCTTCTTCTATACTTTCTTCCATAATATCAAATACATTTATATATGTATTTGAAGTTGGACCTATTTTTAAAAGAGTTCCACCTAATTCGTTACACATTTCATCATATTCTCTATCAGGATCAATAATATATTGTTCTATTCCTAACAATCTATTTCTTAAAACCAATAATTTTGTATAAAAAGATTTTCCTGCTCCACTTGTTCCAAAAATACATATATTTGAATTTTTATATTTATACGAATTATATTTATCAATAAATACTAGAGAATTATTATATATATTAGTTCCTATAAAGATTCCTTCTTCATCAAATATTGCCGAGGATATAAATGGATATGTAGCAATAATTCCACTAGTTAATACATTTCTTTTGGCAGCATTTTTTAAATCTACAGAATTATTCATTATTGGTGATGTTGCTAAATATGCTTGTTCTTCTCTAAAATATGCCCTTCTGGTTTGCATTCCACTACTTTGTAAAATTCCTTCCACTTTATTTAATAAACTTTCTAATTCTTTTATTTTTTCTGAATATATTGTTACATAAATATATAAAAAATATAATTCTTCATTATTTATTTGCATTTCTTTTCTAATATATTTAGCATCATTATATGTAAAAGCTGCAATATCTATATCCTGTCTATTTTGATTTCCTTCTTTTAAATCAACTCCAACATTACCAATATGATATGTTAAATCACGTATCGTTTTATATGTATCTTGTTTTTCGTAAAAAATAGAAATATTTAAATCAATGTTAGTATCAATAATAGATTTTAAAATTAAATCTTGTTGTTCTCTAAAATAATTAATAATAATTAATGTTGAATAATAATTATTATCAATTTCAAAATATTTTGGATTTGATATATTTATATATGATGGACTTAAATAATCTTTATCTGAAAAAATACCATTTTCAAAAATTAATTTATTATTATTTTTTTTATTTTTAAAATAATCTATTTTATTTATTATTTTTTCTTTTATACTATTAATAAATTTCTTATTTATCTTCTGAATATCATCACCTTCTTTTTATTTTTTATAATTTTTCATTTTTTTCGTTTTGTCAAATTGTTTATTTTTTTGTTTTAGAATTTCTCTATATTATAATCTTATTCTAGTTTTAGACTTTATGTATTCCTTTTAAAATATCTAAATATTTCTAAGTCAATTTTAATATTTGGTTATAGCCTATGGATTACGTCTTATAAATTCACTATTTTTTGGTTTTTTACTTTAGATTATATAAATTAAAATCTGATTCTTTATTTTCTGTATATTCTGTTTATATTTTCACGTTTGTCTTTTTGTATGTATTATAATTGGTTGTTTGATATTTTTTATTTTTAATTATTATTTGAATATATTCTCGAATTAAGAAAAGAAAATAAAATCTTTTTTATTTCTTTTTTATTATTAATATCTGAAATTAAATTTCCACATCTTGATAATAATTCTTTTATTTTAAAATATTTTTGATTTAAATCTTCTATTGCACTTTCTTCATAATTTATTTTTTCCTTATTTTCATATTTTAAAATAATATAAAAATTCTTTGATGAAGATTTTTTACTTTGATTTAAATATTGAATATATTGAATATAATTTTTAGAAATTTCTTTGATTTTAATATTTTCTTGAATTAAATTTTCTTTTAAATTTTTTATATGTTTACTTAAGTCTTGTTTATTACTTTGAATTAATATTTGAAAATTAAAATTACATGATCTTAAAAAATTTTTATATGAATTTAATATTGCTTCTTTTTCTAATTCTGATTTTAAATTAAAATTTATTGGACTAATTTTAATTATTTTAATATAATTATTATTTTTTAATTTAATAATTCCATTTCTCAGTATTTCTTTATATGGAATCCATTCTTGTACTGTATTTATTTTTTTATTTATTTATTTTCACCTCCACATTTTTAATTTAATAATTTAATAAAATGGAAAATATAAGAAAAATAATTTTATAAGAATATATATTAAAAAAATTTTTAATAATAATTTAAGATAAAAATATAAATAGAAATTAAAATAAAATATTTTTTATATATTTTTATATTAGCTTGTTTTATAAAAAATGTCAATAATTTTCGTATGTCAAAATTCGACAATAATTTTTTTTTATATTTTTGAATAATATTTTTTATTTTATACATAATAATAATATAAGGTTAATATTAGTTGAACTAAGAATTATATAAGGTTTATTATTAGCTTTGTATAATTCGTGCAAAGATTAATTATTGTTTAATTAATTTTTAGATAATAATTAGTCAGAGATGAGAGTATATTATTTGTATTTAAGCTGTATTTAATTTTGTTTTTGTTAATTTAATGAAAGTAGAATTTTTCTATATGGTTGAATATATAGGTAATATATTCGAAGTTAAGATTATTTTTGTATATTTTAATGATTATTATTAGTCCCTTGTGGATGAATATAGTTATTACGTGTGCACTATTAGTCGAGCAACTGATTTATATATTTGGTGCAATAGTTTATTTGTATAGTAATATACATTAGATTATAAATTAGGTATATAGGTTTTAGCTGTGAATTAATATTAGCTTTATACGATTAATAGCAGGTAAGCTTTTCTTACCTGCTATTAATTATTTATATATCCAAATTTTTAACAAATTTAGCATTTTCTTCAATAAATTTTCTTCTTGGTTCTATCTCATCACCCATTAATAATGTAAATATAGAATCCGCTTTAATTGCATCTTCCATTGTTACTTTTATTAAAATACGATGTTCTGGATCCATTGTTGTTTCCCATAATTGTTCAGGGTTCATTTCTCCTAAACCTTTATATCTTTGAATTCCAACTTGGTCTCTTGATATTCCCTTTTCTGCTAATTCTTTAAATGCATTTGCTAAATCATCATCTGTATAACAATATACGTCTTGCATTCCTTTTTTAGACAATTTATATAATGGTGGTTGAGCTAAATATACATTTCCATTTTCAATTAATGGTCTCATATACCTAAAGAAAAATGTTAATAATAATGTTCTAATATGTGCTCCATCAACATCGGCATCTGCCATTATAATTACTTTTCCATAACGAATTTTAGAAATATCAAAGTCCTTACCAATTCCTGCACCAACTGCTAAAATAACCGGTTGTAATTTATCATTATTATATATTTTATCTGCTCTTGACTTTTCTACATTAAGCATTTTTCCCCAAAGTGGAAGAATTGCTTGGAATTTCCTGTCTCTTCCTTGTTTTGCACTACCACCAGCAGAATCTCCCTCTACTATATATACTTCACATTCTTCTGGATTTTTGCTACTACAATCAGCTAATTTTCCTGGTAATGTTGATGTTTCTAATGCACTTTTTCTTCTTACAAGTTCTCTAGCTTTTCTTGCAGCTTCTCTTGCACGTGATGCATTTATACATTTTTCAAGAATCGCTTTTCCAACACCTGGGTTCTCCTCTAAAAATGTTGATAGTGCATCATTTACTAAACTTGCCACAACACCAGAAACATTGCTATTTCCTAATTTTGTTTTAGTTTGTCCTTCAAATTGAGGTTCTTTTACTTTAACAGAAACAACTGCTGTAATTCCCTCACGAATGTCTTCTCCTTGCAAATTAGGATCTTTATCTTTTAATAAGCCATGTCCTCTTGCATAATCATTAAATGCTTTTGTAAGTCCTCTTTTAAATCCTTCTAAATGAGTTCCACCCTCAATAGTATTAATGTTATTAACAAATGTGTATATATTTTCTGAGTATGCTGTTGTATATTGAAAAGCAACTTCAACTGGTACATCTCCATCTTTTTCAATATATATTGGCTTTGGATGAATTTTTTCTTTATTTTGTACTAAATATTCAACAAAAGAATTTAATCCACCTTCAAAATGAAATTCTGCTTTTTTAATATTTTCTTCATCTCTTAAATCTGAAATATTAATTTTTAACCCTTTAGTTAAAAAAGCCATTTCTCTAAATCTATTTTCAAGTGTTTCATAATCATATTCTAGAGTTTCAAAAATAGTATCATCTGCTAAAAATCTAACTTTTGTACCTGTTTTCTTTGAGTCTCCTATTCTTGTTAATGGTTCTACTGTTTTTCCTCTTTCAAATTTCATTTCAAAAATTCCGCCATCTCTTTGAATTGTAACCTCTGTCCAATTAGAAAGTGCATTAACAACAGAAGCACCTACTCCATGAAGACCTCCAGAAACTTTATATCCACTGTCTCCACCAAATTTTCCTCCCGCATGAAGTTTTGTGTAAACTGTTTCTGCTGCAGATATTTTAGTTTTTGGATGTATATCAACCGGAATTCCTCTTCCATTATCCTCTACACTAATTACATTTCCTGGTTCAATTTTTATATCTATCTCTGTACAATAACCTGCTAAAGCTTCATCAACACAGTTATCAACTATTTCATACACCAAATGATGTAATCCTCTTATAGATACACTTCCAATATACATACCAGGTCTTTTTCTTACGGCTTCAAGACCTTCCAATACTTGAATTTGTTCTGCTCCATATTCATGCTCGAATTTTTCCATTTTTTAACCTCCAAATATTTTTGTTTCTTCTTCCTTTTTCATTTGTTCATTTTATCATTATATTAAATTATTTTTTTTAATTATCTACAATTTTACCATTAGTTACATTAAATAATTTAATATTTTCTAGCTCCATTTTATCAGTACAAGTTATAATAACTTGTGTATCTTTAATATAGCTTAAAAAGCTTTTTCTTCTCTTTTCATCTAATTCAGACATAAAATCATCTAATAATAAAATTGGATATTCTCCTATTTCATCATAAATAACATATAATTCAGCCAACTTTAAAGATAAAATTGCAGTTCTATGTTGCCCTTGTGATCCATATATCTCAATTTCTTTATCATTAATAAGACATTTAAAATCATCTCTATGAATTCCCTTAGTTGTAAAACCTTTTATAATATCTAATTTTCTCCTTTGTTTTAATAAAGCTAAATAATTTTCTTTATTTTCACATTCTGTTATATAATTAATTTCTAATTTTTCTTTGTCTTCTGTAACTTCAGAATGAATTTTTTTTATTTTATTATTTAATTTTTTTATAAATTCAATTCTATATTTACAAATAATTTCTGCATATTCTGATAATTTTTCATCCCATATTTCCAACATATTTTCTGGTTTGTTTAATTCTTTTATTTGTCTTAAATAATTATTTCTTTGTTCTAATGTTTTCAAATATAAATTTAAATTATGTACATAATTTGGTCTTAATTGTCCTATCATCATATCTAAAAATCTACGTCTTTCAGCTGGACCATTTTTTAAAATTTGAATATCATCTGGTGTAAATATAACTAAATTTAAATTACCAATTAATTCACTTAACTTTTTTATTTTTACACCATTGACTTCAACTTGTTTTTTATCAGCAATTATTATTTTTATTTTTCCACTTCTGTCAGATTTATCATAAAATATATTTGTTTCTAAAAAATCTTCTCCTAATTTTATCATTTCTTTTTCCTTAGATGTTCTAAAAGATTTTCCAAAACCACTTATAAAAATTGCTTCTAATATGTTAGTTTTTCCTTGTGCATTATCACCATAAAACACATTAATATGTGGATTTAATTCTATTTCTTGTTCTGTATAGTTTCTAAAATTTTTCAATTTTATTTTGTTTATATTCATTTAATTATTCCTTCATTCTAATTGGAAGAACCATGTAAATATAATCACCATTTTCTTCTGTTGGTCTAATAATACAAGGTGAAATACTTGAACCAAAATCAATAAATACTTCTGGATCATCAATTGCACGAAGTGCATCTAGGAAATATTTTGGATTAAATCCTGCTTCTAGATTTTTACCTTCTGTTTCAACAAATATTTCTTCCTTAGCATCTCCTGTTTGATTTGTACAAGATATTGTCACTTTTCCTATTTCAACATTTACTTTAACAGGATATTTTTTTTCTTTTTCTATACTAGATGCTGATATTAAACTTACTCTCTCAAAACAATTTTGAATACTATTTTTATCAACTCTAATTCTTGTTTCCCAACTTTCTGGAATAACACTAGCATAATTTAAGAATTCCCCATCTAATAAACGAGTAACTATTTTACAATTTTCTAATTCGAATAATGCTTGATTTTTAGATACTCCTATTTTTATAGTATCAAATGAATCATTTAATATTTTATTTATTTCATTTAATGTTCTACCTGGAATTACTGCTGAAAAATCATTTGCAGCTTTTTGTAAAAATTTACTTTTCCATGCTAATCTAAACCCATCAACAGCAACAACATTTAATTTATTATTTTTTATTTCAAATAAACATCCTGTAAAAATAGGTCTGTTTTCTTCTGTACTAACTGCAAATATAGTTTTTCTAACCATATCTTTTAAACTATTTTGTTCAATTTCCACAGAATTCTCAATATCTATTTTAGGTAATTCTGGAAATTCATCTGGATTCATTGTAGCTAATTTATATAAAGAACCTTCACATTCTATTACTAATAAATTATTTTCATTAATAGTAATTTTTATTTCTGAATCTGGTAATTTACGTATAATTTCACTAAACATTATAGCATTAACTACTGTTGCTCCTTGTTCTTCTACAGAACAATTCATAATATATTCTATACCTATTTCTAAATCATAGGTTGTAAATTTAACTTCTTTATCATTTGTTTGAATTAAAATACCTTCAAGTATAGGCATTGTTGTTTTGCTAGCAACCGCTTTTGTTACGGAATTAATAGCTTTAAGGATTGTATCCTTTTCACAAACAATTTTCATTTGGCTTCGTCTCCTTTTTTATATAATATATAAATAATAATAGTAGTAGTATTAGTAGGTGTTGTGGATTGTGTGGAAAAGTTATTCAAATTTACTGTTCCCTAATGAAATTTTTGTTGATAAAGTTGTGGACAACTTAAAAAGTTATTTACAATTTCATTTTCAATTTGTGGATAGTTAGTTATCAACAAGTTTTCAACAAGAAATTCACAAGTGTTTGTGGATATCTAATGTATTAATTCCGTAAGAAGAATTACAATTTAATTTTCCAAACGAATATTTTTTCAAACATAAATTTTAAAAAACTTTTCTTTTCTTTCGGCTGAAAGCATTAGTCAGAAAACAATGAGTTTTTCACAGTTTCCACAATTAGTTTTGTATTAGTATTTTCTTTTAGTTCATTTGCAATTTTATTGCATCCATGCATTACTGTTGAATGATCTCTTTTACCAAAGGCTAGTCCTATTTTTGGTGTTGAAATATTAGCAACATCTCTACAAAAATACATTGCAATTTGTCTTGGATAAGTTATATCTGCAGATCTTCTAGATCCTTTTAAATCTTCTACAGTAACATTGAAGTATTTAGCAACAACTTCTTGGATATATTCTATAGAAAGAACTTTATTATGATGAGAAACAACATCAGAAATAGCTTTATTAGAAAGTTCAAGTGTTATTGGACTTTTTGATAAAGTTGATAATGCAATTAATTTATTTAAGGTTCCTTCTAGTTCTCTAATATTTGTAGTTATATGTGTGGCTATATTTACTAAAATGTCATCATCTATAATAATATTTTCTAATTGAGATTTCTTTTTTAATATTGCCATACGTGTTTCATAATCTGGATTTGAAATATCAGCAATAAGCCCCCATTCAAAACGAGTTCTTAAACGATCCTCTAAAGGTTGAATATCTTTTGGTGGCCTATCACTAGAAATAATTATTTGTTTTCCATTATCATGCAATGTGTTAAATGTGTGGAAAAATTCCTCTTGAATTCTTTCTTTTCCGGCTATAAATTGAATATCATCTATAAGTAAAACATCAATATTACGGTATTTATTACGGAACATTTCGTTTTTGTTGTCTTTTATTGCATTTATAAATTGATTAGTGAATTTTTCTGAACTAACATATAAGACATTTGCATTTCTATTATTTTTTAATATTTCATTTCCAATAGCATGCATTAAGTGAGTCTTACCAAGCCCAACTCCACCATATAAAAATAAAGGATTATATGAAGTTGCTGGTGCTTCAGCTACAGCTAAAGCTGCGGCATGTGCAAAAGAGTTATTATTACCAACAACAAAGCTATTGAAAGTGTATTTTGGATTTAGATTTGACGAGTTGATATAGCCTTCTTGGATAGAGCCAATTGCCTCCTCTTTTTCTAAATCTTCTTCTGAAACTACCTTTATCTCATAATTTTTGTGAGTAATAAAACTAAAAGTATTTTTTAATAAAGGTAAATATCTTGAGTCTAACATATCTTTATGAACTATATTTTGAGCAACAATAGTAATTGTAGAATCATCAACAGACAAAATTTCAATGTTTTTAATCCAGGTGTTGTATGAAATATCAGTTACTTCGGTTTTTAATAGTTCTTTAGCTTTTGTGTTTAGTTCGTTTATTTCTGCCTTTTGCATTACTCCTTCAATCCCTTCAGAATATAAGATATTAATATGCAATTTCACAATTGCAAAAACTTAAGGAAATTTAGTTTTTATATTCAAAGAAAAAATTAAGTTACTACGGAAATAGGTTTTCCACAAAGTTTTCCACAACTGTGGAAAACAAATTTTGGGCCTGTGGATAAATAAAAAAATATAAACTTATTAACATAATAAATATAAAATTTTCAAAGACCGTAAAGCGCTTATTCCCCTACGTTAGTATATAATATCAAAAATACAATTAAATAGTCAATAGAATAAAAAATAAAATGCAAAAATTGATTAAGTGTATTGACACAATGAGCTTTACTGTTGTATAATAATAAAGCTTATATTATAAATAATCCATTCGTGGTTTAAATAAAAGAAAATGTAGGAGGTGCTAAAATGAAAAGAACATATCAACCTAAAAAAAGACAAGAACAAAAAGAACATGGATTCATGAAAAGAATGAAAACTAAATCTGGAAGAAATGTATTAAAAGCAAGACGTGCAAAAGGAAGAAAAAAATTAAGTGCGTAATAAAGAAGGGTCACGTAATAAAAGGTGACCTTTTTAGTTTTATAAAAATGAGTGATTTTAATGAGAAAAATTAAGACTTTGAAAAAAAACTATGAATTTCAAAACGTTCTGACAAAAGGAAAGTTTTATATTGGAAAGCAAATAACAATATATATAGCAGAGAATAAGCGACAAATTAATCAAATTGGAATAGCTATATCAAAAAAAACGTGTAATGCAGTTAAAAGAAATCATATTAAAAGAAAAATTAGAGAGAATTATAGACTAATCCAAAACAAATTAAAGCAAGGTTATAATATTGTTTTTTTGTGGAATAAAAAAATGCCAATTGAAAAGGCTGATTTTTATATTATAAAACAAGATATAGAAAATGCATTTAAAAAGTCAGGAATATTATAAATTAAATGAAAAAGATTTTAATTTTTTTAATAAAAATATATAAAAAAACAATTTCACCTTTTTTAGGAAATTTGGGTATACATTGTAAATATTATCCGAGTTGTTCAGAATATATGATGCAAGCGATTAAAAAATATGGTTGCATAAAAGGTGTATATTTAGGAATAAAAAGATTGTTAAAGTGTCATCCTTTTGCAAAAGGAGGGTATGATCCTTTAAATTAGGAGGAATTTCATGGGTTTTATATCAGAAATATTTGGCTATTTACTTGATTGGTTATATAATGTTTTTAACAATTATGGTATAGCAATTTTGATTTTTTCTGTTATTTTAAGAGTAATCTTAATACCGATTACAATTAAACAACAAAAGTCAATGAAAAAATCAGCGAAACTTCAAGCTGAAATGTCTGAAATTCAAAAAAAATATAAAAATAATCCAGAAAAATTAAACCAAGAAACAATTGAACTATATAAACGTGAAAAAATGAGTCCATTTAGCGGATGCTTGAGTTCAATATTACAAATTATTATTATTTTTTCTGTGTTCTGGCTTGTTAGCCAACCACTTACATATATGAAAAAAATCGATAAAGATTTAATTGAAAAGTATTCAAATGAAATGAAAGAAAGTGGATACAATGCAAACAATAGTTATATACAAATAGCAACCATTGATTATGCTGAAACAAAATATCAAGAAATTGAAAAACAATTGGAGCAAGAAGATGTTGAACATAAAGAAGAATTAAAGCAAAAACAAGATGATTACAATAAACTAAGATTAAATATGGAATTTCTAGGAATTGATTTAAGCAAAGTTCCAACTCAAAGTTTAAATGACTGGAGAGTATATGTAATTCCAGTACTATATGTATTAACATCAATTGCATCAATAAAAATAACAACAGCAACACAAAAAAATAAACAAAAGAAAAGCATAGTTGTATCTGAAGATGGAGAAAATAATGAAGAAGTTGATCCAACAGAACAAATGCAACAAATGAGTAATAGTATGATGTATATGATGCCAGTAATGTCAGTTATGATTGCTATTGTAGCTCCATTAGGATTGGCTTTATATTGGCTAATGAGTAATATTTTAATGATTATAGAAAGACTTGTTATAAATAAAATTATGAAAAAAGATAATGATGAGGAGGAATCTTCTAATGGCTAAAAGTATTATTTCAGAAGGAAAAACTTCAACAGAAGCTATTGAAAATGGCTTAAAACAATTAAAAGTTTCAAAAGATAAGGTTGAAATAAAAATATTAGAGAGTGAAGAAAAAAGAAGCTTTTTTAGTATATTAGCTCCTAGAATCGTAAAAGTTGAACTTACTTTAAAAGAAGAAGAAAAAGAGAGCAATAAGGAACATAAGCCAATAAAGGAAGAAAAACAAACAGAAAAAGAAAAGAGAACTCCTTTAAACAAAGAGGAAATAGAAAAAATAAAAGAAAATTTAGAAAAATTTCTAAATGAATTTATAGCTAATATGGAAAATATGCAATATGATATTAAGTTTGAAAATGAATATGTTTATGTTACATTAAATGGCAAAGATGCAGGAAAACTTATTGGATATAGAGGAGAAACTTTAAACTCAATGCAAACAATATTATCTGCAATTGCAAATAAACAAGTTACTACAAGAGCACATGTTATACTTGATATTGAAGGATATAGAGCAAAAAGGCAAAAAGCATTAGAAGAGCTTGCTGACAAGTTAACTAGAACCGTAATAAATACTGGAAAACAAGTTACATTAGAACCAATGCCTGCTTATGAAAGAAAAATTATTCATAACAGATTGCAAGATAGTAAAAGAGTAAAAACTTATAGTATTGGTGAAGAACCATATAGAAAAGTTGTTATAACAAAAAAATAGAAAAAATCGGAAGTCAAAGTTCAGATTTTAGTTGATTTAACTAAGTATTTAGTTAAGTATCTAATTCTAACTTTGACTTCTTAATTTTTAATATAATCAGCATCTTGCGTCGCTAAAAGCACAATATACTAATTATATTAAAAATTATAATAGAAATAACTTTATTTAATAATAAGGAGGTAAAAGATGAGTACGATTGCTGCAATTTCAACAGCCCCAGCAAATGGAGGAATTGGAATTATTAGAATGAGCGGTAAAAAGTGTTTTGAAATATTAGATAAAATTTTTATACCAAAACAAAAACAAAATATAGAGGATATACCTGGATATAGTATAAAATATGGCTATATTATAGATTTTAATACAAAACAAAAAATAGATGAAGTTTTGGTATCTTTCTTCAAAACACCTAAAAGTTATACTACAGAAAATATGTGTGAAATAAATTCACATGGGGGAGTAGTAATTGAACAAAAAATATTAGAACAATGTTTATTAGCTGGAGCTGAGATGGCTGAACCAGGTGAATTTACCAAAAGGGCATTTTTAAATGGAAGAATAGATTTATCACAAGCAGAAGGAATTATTGACTTAATAAATGCTAAAACTGCCCAAGAGGCAAAAGCATCATTTAAACAGCTGGAAGGAAATTTATCAAAAAAAATTCAAGATATACGTCAGGAATTATTAAATATAATGGCAGATATTGAGGCTTCTATTGATTATCCAGAATATGATGACGTGCCTGAAATAGTAAATAAAAATTTAATAGAACAAATAAAAAAAATCGAAGACAAATTAGAAGCACTAGAAAAGAGTTTTGAAAGTGGGAAAGTTTTAAAAGAGGGAATAAAAACAGTAATATTAGGAAAGCCAAATGCAGGAAAATCATCTTTACTAAATGCTATTTTAAATGAAGAAAGAGCAATTGTGAGTCAAATAGAAGGAACAACAAGAGATACTATTGAAGAAATGGTACAAATCCAAGGAATACCACTAAAATTAATTGATACTGCAGGAATAAGAAACACAAAAGATGAGATTGAAAAAATTGGCGTTAAAAAGGCTTTAGAGCTGTCAAATGAAGCTGACCTAATAATAGGTATATTTGACAATACAAAACGGCTTAGAAGCCGAGGATTTGCGAATACTCGATATTCTTAAAAATAAGAGGTCTATTATACTACTAAATAAAATTGATGAAAAAAATGAAGGATTAGAAAATGATATTAATATTAAACAAACTAACAAACCTGTTATAAAAATTTCTGCAAAAACCAAAGAGGGAATAGAAGATTTATATGAACAGATTCTAAAAATGTTTAAGTTAAATGAAATTGAAATAAATGACGGAGAAGTAATAACTAACATAAGACATAAAAATCAAATAAGAAAAGCTATAGACGCGTTAAAACAAGCTAAACAAGGATTAAAAATCGAAATACCTATTGATATAATCGCAGTTTCTTTAAAAGAATCTATTGAGGATTTGAGTGAAATAACAGGAGAAAATGTATCTGAAGACATAATAAATAATATATTTTCTAAATTTTGCTTAGGAAAATAAAGAATTATATTACTATAAGAGTTAAAAATTAACTTATATGTTTCACAAGCAAAACTTAGAGAGTGTATAGTTTCATAAGAAAAATGTTTGTGAAACATCTTTAAAATATCATGCCAAAAAGACAATGAAGGCAAAAAATGCCGGTTAAGAATATTGAAAAATCAATACAAAAAGTTTTCGACAAAAAACGACACGACAAAAAGTTATATGGAACACTATTTTTAGTTTCATAGAAAACGGAATAAAAATCAAAAAAGAATTTAACGAGGAAGGTAAAATAAAATGAAATATGATGCAGGAAAATATGATGTGGCGGTAATAGGTGCTGGTCATGCAGGATGCGAGGCTGCTCTTGCAACAGCAAGATTAGGACTTAGAACGCTTTTATTCAGTATAAGCTTAGAAGCAGTTGCAAATATGCCATGTAATCCACATATAGGAGGAAGTTCAAAAGGACATCTAGTAATGGAAATAGATTGTTTAGGTGGAGAGATGGGAAAAAATATAGATAAAACATATACTCAACTAAGAATGTTAAACACATCAAAAGGTCCAGCTGTATATTCTTTAAGAGCACAAGCTGATAGGAAAAAATATCAAATGGAAATGAAGCATACTCTTGAGAAGCAACCAAATTTATATTTAAAACAAGCAGAAATAGTAGATATAGGTGTTGAAGGTGGAAAGGTAAAATCTGTAGAAACTAATATAGGAGCAGTATATCAAGTAGATAATGTTATATTAGCAACAGGTACATATTTAAAAGGAAAAATATATATTGGAGAAGTATCTTATGAAAGCGGACCGGATGGAGTATTTCCAGCTAATAGACTATCAGATATGTTAAGAAAAGTTGGAATAAATCTTGTAAGATTTAAAACAGGAACTCCAGCAAGGATAAACAAAAATACAATAGATTTTTCTAAAATGGAAAGACAAGATGGAGACAAAAATCCGACCGCGTTTTCATTTGAAGATAAAATAGTAGAAAAAGAAGAACAATTACCATGTTACTTGACTTATACAACGGCTGAAACACATGAAATAATAAGGAAAAACCTACATCGTTCACCTTTATATGGGGGAGAAATTAAAGGAACAGGACCAAGATATTGTCCATCAATAGAAGATAAAGTAGTTAGATTTGCTGATAAAGAAAGACATCAAATATTTGTTGAACCAATAGGAAGAGATACAGATGAGATGTATATACAAGGAATGAGTTCATCACTTCCAGAAGATGTACAAATTGCTATGTATCGTACTATACCTGGACTAGAACATGCGGAATTTACAAGACCTGCTTATGCAATTGAATATGACTGTATAGATCCATCTGAATTAAAATTATCATTAGAACATAAAAAAATAGATGGAATGTTTTTTGCAGGGCAAATAAATGGAACTTCTGGTTATGAAGAAGCAGCAGCACAAGGAATTATAGCAGGAATAAATGTAGCACAAAAAGTAAGAGGAAGAAAACCAGTAATTTTAGACCGTTCACAAGCATATATAGGAGTTTTAATTGATGATATAGTAACAAAAGGAACGAATGAACCATATAGAATGATGACTTCTAGAGCAGAATACAGACTATTACTAAGACAAGATAATACAGATTTAAGATTAACTGAAATAGGTCATGAAGTAGGATTAATATCTGAAAAAAGATATCAAGCATTTTTAATTAAGAAAAAACAAATTGAAGAAGAAATTGAAAGACTTGAAAATACTATTGTTAAGCCAACTGAAAAAGTAAACGAACTATTAAAAAATAATAATTCTTCACCACTTACAACAGGCGTAAAAATGTCTGAATTATTAAGAAGAACTGAAATGAATTATGAAATGTTAGGCGAAATCGATGAGAATAGAAAAGAATTACCTAAAGATGTGACAGAAGAGGTAGAAATAGAAGTAAAATATAAAGGTTATATAAAATTACAACAAGCACAAGTTGAAAAATTTAAAAAATTAGAAGCAAAATTATTGCCACAAGTTATAGACTATAGTACAATTAAGGGACTAAGACTAGAAGCAAGACAAAAATTAAACAAAATAAAGCCAAATTCGGTTGGACAAGCATCTAGAATATCAGGCGTATCACCAGCCGATATATCAGTATTACTTATTTATTTAGAGCAAATAAAAAAATAGAAAGAGGAAATTATGAATAAATTAGAATTTAATAATAGTCTAATAGAAAAGGCAGACTTAATTAAAGTTGAAATATCACAAAAACAAGCTGATAATTTTTATAAATATATGGAATTGCTATTAGAATGGAACAAAAAGATGAATTTGACAGCAATTACAGAGCCAGAAGAAGTGATTTTGAAACATTTTGTAGACAGTTTAACAATTATTCCATATTTAAATGAAGAAAATACAATACTAGATGTTGGCACAGGAGCAGGATTTCCTGGAATTCCATTAAAAATATTAGAAGAAGACAAGAAATTCACTTTGTTGGATTCTTTGAATAAAAGAATAATATTTTTACAAAATGTAATAGATGAATTAAATTTAAAAAATATACAAGCAGTTCATGGACGTGCAGAAGAGTATATAAGAGAAAAAAGAGAACATTATGATATAGCAACATCAAGAGCAGTAGCAAAATTGAATGTACTTCTCGAATATATGATACCATTTGTGAAGGTTGGAGGAAGATGTATTTGCATGAAATCTTTCGAAATAGATGAAGAGCTAAAAGATGCAGAAAAAGCTATTGAAATTTTAGGAGGAAAAATCGAAAAGGTAGATGAAATTACATTGCCTAATACTGATATTCAAAGAAAAATAGTGGTAATAAAGAAAATAAAATCTACACCAAATAAATATCCTAGAAAGGCTGGAATGCCTTTAAAAGAACCAATATTGTAAAAAAATAAAAAGTAATAAAACATTAATTTTCATATTTTTGTTTTATTACTTTTTTTTGCAAATAAAAAAATGAAAATTTTCTAGAAAAAATATTATTATTTTCGGAAAATTCATTGACATATTTAATATATTTTTATATTATAAATATGTCCGATTTAATGAAATTTAATAGAAGTTTACATAAAACAACAAAGGAGGCAACTAAATTGGGAAAAATTATATCAATTGCAAACCAAAAAGGTGGAGTTGGAAAGACCACAACATCAGTTAATTTAAGTACTTTACTGGCAAAAAGGGGAAAGAAGGTATTATTAATTGATGCCGATCCACAAGGAAATGCTACAAGTGGAGTAGGAATGGATAAAAATGTAGAATTATCTGTATATGACATGTTAATTAGCGATGAAGTAGAAAGTAAAGATATTATTCAAAAAACAGAAATAAAAAATTTATATATATGTCCATCTAATATAAATCTTGCAGGAGCTGAAGTGGAGCTTGTTTCTATGATGTCTAGAGAATACAGAATGAAAGAAAAATTAGAACAAATAAAGAGTGACTTTGATTATATTATAATTGATTGTCCGCCTTCATTAGGACTAATTACTTTGAATTCCTTTACAGCTTCAAATAGCGTATTAATTCCAGTACAATGTGAATATTATGCATTAGAGGGATTAGGACAACTTATAAATACCATTAATCTAGTAAAAAAACATTTAAATACAGAATTAGAAATAGAGGGAGCTTTACTTACTATGTATGACATTAGAACTAACTTATCTAATCAAGTAGTAAAAGAGGTTAACAAATATTTTGAAAATAAAGTATACAAAACTGTAATTCCAAGAAATGTAAAATTAAGTGAAGCACCAAGCTATGGAATGCCTATATCTATATATGATCCAAGATCAAAAGGCGCTAAGAGTTATGACAAACTTGTTAAAGAATTTTTAAAGAATAATGAAAATAATTCAAAAGGAAAACATGCAGTATAAAAAGAAAAGGAGTGTTGTAAATGGCTGTTAAAAAAACAGGATTAGGAAAAGGACTAGAAGCTCTATTTTGTGAAAATCAATTAACTAAAGAAGAAGAGAAAAAATTAAAAGATGGAGAAGAAATTGTACAAAGTATAAAAGTTATTGAAATAGAACCAAATAGAAATCAACCAAGAAGAAACTTTCCAAGTGAATCAATTGAAGAACTTGCAAAATCAATAGAAAGATATGGAATAATTCAACCAATTATAGTATCTAAAAAAGATGATTTTTATGAAATAATAGCAGGGGAAAGAAGATGGAGAGCAGCAAAAAAAGCTGGATTGAAGGAAATGCCTTGTATTGTTAGAGAAAATGATGAGAGAAAGAACAAGGAAATTGCTTTAATTGAAAATATACAAAGAGAAGATTTAAATCCAATAGATAAAGCAAGAGGTTTTAGACAATTATTAGATGATTATGGAATGACACAACAACAATTAGCAGATACAATAGGACTAAATAGAAGTACAGTTACAAATACACTTAGACTATTGAATTTGGATGAAAGAGTAATGCAATTAGCTATTGAGGGAAAACTAAATGAGGGACATTGTAGATCTTTATTATGTATAGCAGATCCAGAAAAACAATATGTTGCAGCAATTAGAATTATTGAAAAAGGTGAAACTGTTAGAGATATTGAAAAGAAAGTTCAAGATCAAAAGAAAACATCACCAAAATATGAAGAAAGAAGACAAGCCATTTGCAGAGATATAGAAGATAGTTTTCAAAGTTTTTTTGGAACAAAAGTTAAATTAAATGCAGGAAAAAGAAGTGGAAAAATTATTATTCAATATTCTACAAATGATGAACTAGAAAGAATTTTAAATTTAATTAAGTAAGAAAAAATCTAAAGTATGAAAATACTTTAGATTTTTTGTGTAAATATATAATAATAAATAAAAATTGATTAAATTAATAAATATTTGTATTGACAATAGAGTAGTAAATGTGCTATTATATATAAGGTTATCAGTACAGATGTATTGCTAACTTAAGTGGAGAGGTGGTCGAGTTGGTTTATGGCACCAGTCTTGAAAATTGGCGTAGGTTTGTAGCCTACCGTGGGTTCGAATCCCACCCTCTCCGCCATTTTTTTTTAAACTTAACAATTTGGAGGCTTACCCAAGTGGTTGAAGGGGACAGTTTGCTAAACTGTTAGGGTTCGCAAGGGCCGCGAGGGTTCAAATCCCTCAGCTTCCGCCATTATAGCTCAGAGTAGTAATACTTTGGGCTATTTTTTATGTTTAAAATACAGTTGAAAATATATTAATACAATTGTAAATACTTGACGCTTATATAAAATATGAGATAATATAAAATTATAGAAGGAGGAAAATATGAAAAAATCGATTAAGGTATTATTAAGTCTAGTGATAGTTATTATTATAGGAACAATTTCTTTTATACTACAAAATAAATTATCAGATAGCGCAGAACATAAAGAACAAGAAAAGCAAGATTTAATGGATATAAATTAAATTTAACCAATATTAAGTATGGATACAATATTAGTATTGGATATAACGAAAATTCAGATTATATTATATTTATAGGAAAAAATGGAAACATTAATGAATTAAAATTTGAAGTGACAGAAGATAATAAATTAAATATAAAATTAAGTAAAGATGTTATTAATTATAAAGATATAGTAAATGTAGTGCAAACAGCTAATATGGATGAAAATTATGCTAAGCTTATAGATAAAGACGGTAACCAATTTGCATATTATGGAGCTGAAAATACAAAAGAAAAAATAACCGAGAGAACGGGGCAATATTTAAAAATAGTTAGTCGATTTGAAGAAGGAATATCTGCAGAAGTAAAAGTAACATCAAATGGAGAAGTGTATGTTAATGCAAAAGAAAATACAGGAGACGAAATAGATTTAAGTTCATGTGCTACGAAAGAAAAAACAGGTGAATATAGGTTAAAGCTTTCTAATATAACTTCTGCATATTCATTTATATTTGGTAATTATTCAAGAAATTTGCACATATTGTTATTAAGT
>UMFE01013866.1_pt1 | contig 22174 bp, 27 predicted proteins | sample 1964911 | NCBI WGS metagenome assembly UMFE01 (sample SAMEA4836036, study PRJEB28245) | human gut metagenome | biome: gut microbiome; material: fecal sample | place: Denmark | collected 2008
GAACTCCGATAAATTGAAATATTTCACAACTACTCTCCTGCGTTGACTGTGAAAAAGGACGTGCCGAGGTCCGCAAACTCGACGGGCTCTATACCTTTGAACTGCACTCGCCACCACGGATGACGCCCCGCACGGGGCAGACGGAAAGGTCGCTCGCCCACAACCATACGCCGGTACACCTCGGTACCGACAGACGACACCAACGTGAACTCCGTTTCCTTTGTGCGCACCTTGGCTGAAGTGGGCGTCCACAAATTCCCCAAAGCCGCACCGCTCTGCGGCGTTGCCGCAGCCATGCCCGGCTGATGGTGCTCGCCCGTCAATTCCCGACTCAACCATTGGTACGGCCGCAATTCGTCCCCGGAATTCCACACGTACAGCGTCTGGTCTTCCAGCATGAAAAGCGTCCCGTTGCTGCTGGTCTTGAGATCGATAGGCGTATCGGACAGCGTCGTCAATTCGGCCCCCTTCATATCGCCGTAGGGGTCCCCATTGATGTCGAGAAGAAACGTCACAGTATCCGAGACAATGAAAAGGAACCCTTCCCAATACGCCATGCGGACAGTCTCCGGCCTGATGAGCGCCCAATCGTCTTCGCTGAACCACTTCTTCGTCAAAATATGCCACTTTGCCGAAGAGTCAATAAGTGTCACTCCGAGCGGAGAGACGTAGACATAGCCATGCGGCGTCATCACGGCAGAGCTTGAATGCCCACAACTGATATCCGGAAGAGGCGTATCAACGTCGATAACCGGAGTGCACTTTGCATCTTCGCAACTGGAAACATCGATGACATATGGGACGGCATCAGTCGTAACGTAAAGCCGCTGGTCAAGTGCACCCATATGGATGATGGTGTGGTCGAGCGTCAGGTCATACTTCACAGGCCAGTTGTACGGCTGATGATTTTCCGAGAGGTGGACCCGGTTCTTCACTGTCCCGGCCAGTCTGTTCACTCCGCCGATAGCGACGATATTCTGCAACCCCTTCGGCGGCATACGGACTTTCTGCGTTTCGCATACAGGCCCGAGCCCAATCATCTTCACGGTATCTGTGAATGACGTTGTGGGAAATTCAATCGTCGTGACGTACAGGAAATCAGTCAAAGGCTTTTGAGTCTTCACGTCATCTTGACGAAAACCGGTCGCCGCGCGATACAGATTGGCTGCGATGATGCCATACCCTTCCGGCGGCAACGCAATGCCGGAGACCTGCACCGTCACGCCGTCCTTGACCACGACGATATTGCTGGCCGGAGACGGCGCGGACTCCTCGCCCCACTGGTTCACGTAAGTATAGTAATAAGCGCGGGCGTCCGTGCGCCGGTCGCATTCCTCAGTGGCCGTGGCCACCGGGGGCGTCGTGGGAGCCGGGACGCCAAGGAGCTGATATACCGCTTGGCACTTCCGATTCACGACGGCGACTTCCGCATCGGCGCTACGCCCAGTCACATAGAAGCGCCCCCAGTCGGGTGCGAATTCGGCGACAGATACAACCGACGGCAACGGCCAGTACACAGGGCAGCAACCGTAAATATGAAAGGTCCCCGCCGTTTTCAACGCGCTGTTGGTTTGACTGTTTTCGAACACGCACTTTTCGCGCCACGCTTCCAGCCGCCCATTGCGGAGCTTCACATCATGCGCAATCTCAGCATTGAGCGCGCCAAGATTATGTCGTGAATAGCGCGGGATGATACCGCAAAAATTACTGAGGGTTACACGCATAATCTAACCTCGCAGGGCAGTAGTCATAATTTCGACGACCCCTGTAGGCACAGTAAGTTGAGGTTCTTCCATTATCGCAGCCTGAGGAGAATGTATGCGCGGATAGATACGTAAGGTGTGCTGTCCGGCACTATAAACGTCTCTGGTCCGAACCATGACGCATGTGCCCGGAACCGCTTCTTTGCTGTCGACAATACGTGCACCATCCAAATCGGCAATCCATCGGGTGTACATATGGAATGGGGTCGGGCTTTCTGTATCTCCTGTCGAAGTCCAGCTACCATACCCCCAAAAACGGAAGAACAAAGCCGAAGACTCCGCCATAGTGAAGTTGATGTCATAGTAATTGGCCTTACCTTGGAACTGGTCCGCTTCTGTAGGACCCAATTCTATGTTATCATACTCCTTTTCCAAAGTAGTACCATCAGAACTGAAGCCTATGAACGACGCCACGTTCGTAGCATTGTGCCCCGTCGCGCCATTATATGTCCTGCCATTCCAGTCTGTGACCGAAATGAAACGGACCAGATGGCCTTTCAAATCCGTATACCCGCCGCCACCAGATGAACATTCGTCCGCCGGAAGGTCGCGAATACTCGAGATAAGCCCATCCTGATTGACTGTATAATCTACACAGTCCACACGGAATGTATGGGGCGTGACGGTCCATTCCTTGCGCAAGGACGTCACACGCCCGTACTCGTCGACTGTAATGACCCAGTTGGCTACCCGATGTTCTCCCGGCGTAATGCCTATCACAGGAGCCAGAGACACAGTCGCTGTGCCTTTCTGTGGGTCATTCTCGACATTAATGCCTTCTCCGGGAAGAATAGCCTGAAGCCCCTTGTTCCCGTCATCCGTGTACCCGACGATGTGGCCATAACGATCAATGGAAAGCCCCATTGCCGTCTGAATACCCGCAGCCGATTCCTTATGCGAAACACGGTAGGGATTGGCTCGAGGGCCGTCACCAGTCACACTGATGCCGTCATTGCCTGCCTGCACGTACACACGCTCGCCACCACCGCCACCATTGCCCGTGATAATAATAGGGTCTTCCGGCGTGCCGGTACCGGACACGTCGATACCATTCTCGCCCTGTATGCTGACACACACATAAGGCCGCCCATTGGCGTCTACACGGAGAATATTGCAGCCCATCGGAGACGGATTAATCCCGCCGCCATCCCCACCTTCACAATCCGTCGGCACAGGCGCACACGGAGACGCTTGGTAAACCGGAATACCCGCCTTCTCGACTCCGACGATACAGCCGTCAGCGATAATAATCTTATCGTAGATGCCGTCTTCGGGAATATCTACAAGACGAGGAGACGTGTACTCTACGCACCCGCCAGAGTTCTGCGCAAGCGACCCGCCCCACGGAAGGCAGAAACGCCATGTCGGGCACGGTGCTTTGGTCTGTTCGGCCTCGATTACTTGGTCACATGTAGGTACATGCCGAGGAACACAATAGGCATCGTCACTCATAATCCCTTCCCGAAATTCATCTTGATTGCGCCTTGCATCTTGTGCTTGGCCACCGAGACTGCGGCATCGCGGAGCATATGCTTAAACGTCTGATAATACTCGGCACCGAGACGAAGATTCGACCACGGCCTGCCGGACATGAGCATTATGCCGGATTTCGCACCTGTTAGCAACAATTCAAAATGCCTGTCGAAAAATGATTTCGGCAATTCACATGCCGCCATGTCTGGCGCTACGGCAAGTGCGATGCGGAACTGGCTGCCGCAATGCCCCGGGTCAATGTGCAACACTTCCTCTACGTCGTCATACCACGCCACCTTCCGTCCGCACGCACGCAGGCATCCCTGTTCCGGCGGTACATAGCTTCGTGTGACGCCACGTACGCCATGACAACAATCCTCTTCGTAGATGCCAAGGATAGCGCATATTTCTTCCCCGTCAGGAGACTCGAGCCTGTATCGCGTCACACAAGATTCGGGATGCAGTAAAGCAAAACGGCGAATCAAGGACCCCTGCCGGGCCGCCGTGTTCGCCGTCTTTCTGATATGATGGAAAAAAATATCGTCCGGTACATTAGGAAATTCAAACCGGAGCTCGTTCACGAAATCACTGAGAGGAACCTTTTTGTAGGGTTCGTAAATCAGCATTTTGCTTATCCTCTTCCTCCCGGTCCGCAAGGGCGAGCTTGAGCAACTGGAAGTACGTTTCTTGATGCTGCTTGCCGACGGACACGATGGCCGCATTGTTCTCGGAATCCACCATCATGGCGCGGTAAAGCATCCATTGCTTCAACATGGGAACAATCTCGTCCGGCACACTGGAATGCTTGTCATTGCCTGTTGGCTGCCGGTAACATTCTATAACCACATGCCGCTTCTCGCCATACGGCACCGGAGGGATAAGCCGGAAACGCGAATGATCCTCCGCATTGATGGAATATCCATGCGGCAAATAATCCTTGCCCCGCTGCACAGGGCAGGGGGCTTCGGGAGCCCCCACCCATATGAATTCATCCGTGTCCAGATATCTCCGCAAACGCCGCGTGATGCGGCCTTGCGATGTGGATAGTCCAACAACACGAAGCACCTTGGTGCAAGTACACGCCTTCTGCCAATACTCACCCGATTCCACTTCGATGACGACACTCGATGTGAACAGGTCCTTCAACCGGTAAGAAACATCGATAAGCCCCTCGCGCAGATACGAATGCAACTGCACGAAAGGCCATCGAACATACTCATGGCCCGGTTCTTGATCGTTCAGATCAAGAGAGACTTCACGGATGATATCGGCAATGACGGCCATGACCTACTCCAAAGCGGCAGCTAAAGCGTCGAGCGAGTTCTTGAGCTTGGCAATCTCGGCAAGAGGGACAGCCCCATCCTGATATTCCACAGGTTGAGGTTTGACCTCTTCATCCATAATGCCGCTGTTGAACCCGCCCGACATCTTGTCGGCGTCGGCAAAAAGTTGTGCTTGCGCCTTCAGGACGAGAAGCCGCTGCTCTTCGTCCGAAAGTTCCCCGGGTTCGACATCAGGCATCCATGCAGAAGGGTCAGTATTGCCGTTCACGTCACAGCACTCCACAAGCGTGGGCTGTTCCGCCAGCAGCTGGTCCCAAGGCAGGATACGACCGGATGCCTTAATCTTCACATACTTCGACCGAGGCAACGGCGGCAGGATATTCTCGGCCCCGAGAGACCGAAGATACTGGTTCCGATGTTCCGCATCGTCGAAATCGAAAACACGTTCCGGGGAATTGCTCATACCAACGCTCCTTTGGTTTGCTTACTTCTTCTTGGGGGCCTTCGTCAGCACCCCTTCAATGTTGGATGTGGGGCCGCCGGAAGGATTAACCTTCATCCGCATAATCGCGCCGCGCAGCGCGTTGGACCCGTTGCTCGCCGGTGTGGTGGGTCCGGAAGGGAAAGACAGCTTTTCCTTGATGGGGAACTTCTGACTCGGAGGCCCGGCATTCTTGGATACGGGACCCGTGATAGTCGTTGCCATAATACGCCTCCTTTAGCCGATCTGCGAAGAGCCGTCAAACGCCACAAGCTTGGCGGACATGTAGACTTCGATGTTCGACTTCCAGATGTTCTTGATGGCTTCGGTCGACCCGGCGGTAATCTTGTACGCAAGGAATACGGTACCGAAAGCCGGGTCGTAGGGACCCGTGGGCTGCTCGGTATTCGCATCGCGCTTGGCAATGTTGTGGCCGAAAGTGGGCGGAAGCTTGGTGAAGTCGGAGTTCAGCTTGGCCATGCCGTAGATGACATCACCTTCTTTCGGGGTGCCAAGCGGGAACTGCGTAATGCCTGCGGCCTGAAGCTCGGCGGCGTGCTCGGCAATCTCGGTATACTTCATCTTGTTCTCGGTGAAATCCCACGCACCGCGCACGGCCACAGGCGTGATGTACACACCGTCCAGCAGAGAGTCGGTCTTGGTCACTTCGAAATAGATGGAGTCCACATAGGAACGGGTCGGAACCCAGTTCGTAAGCAGCAGATCCCCGACGCCCTTCACTTCCTTCAGCATGTCCTGCATGAATTTGTGGGCATCGGTATCGAAAAGGTTCGGCACGAGGGGGTAATGCAGGTTCAGCCAGCCCTGCCCGAAAGCGCCGCACGCATGGGAATTGAACGGAGGCGTGGCATCCATGCGAGGGCCGTCGACAGGCTCCATATAGCGAGCGTAATCGCCCTCGCAATGATACGCTTTAAAATCGGGAGTGCCGCCCCGGAACATGAAAATTTCAGCCATTGTGGTTTCTCCTTAGTTGGTCAGGGGGTCGAAGGTCCAGTATGCCATCGCGATGGCGTCATCGTAGATGACTTCCGCGCCCCAGACGAGGAGGTACTGGTACCGCACGCCGAAGGTGTTGGGGTCAGTCGTAACGAGACGGGATTCGATGATGTTGGAAGCGTAGGCCGTGGCCTTCTTGCTGCCCGCAAGAATGTAGAAGCTCAGAGCGCCGGAAGCGTCCATACGTACCGGTACATGGATGGACTCGATAGGCGTAAAGCCGAAGAGGTCATGGTCCCACATACCGGAAATGATACTGCCGCATTTGCACGACCAGTCGGCATTGGAATACGGGCTCATGGCGAGATAGGTGCGCAGGATGGGCGGCACGATGATGAACATCTCGCCGTCGTCCCAACGGTTCTGCTCGATAAGCGCACGCTGAAGGTTGCCGAGATGGATGACAAGATTCTCCGGCGTCACATGCACAGGAGCCCCGGGCTGGCCGAGGTTGATGTCATGGTTCAGCCCTGCGCCGGTCAGCGAAGTCTTCGGAGATACCTGCGCAATCATGCGGCCCAGAACGAAACGGCGCAACGTCGTCACCGTGGACTGGTACATGGATTCGAGGAGTTTTTCCTCATAGGCCGGCCAACGGTCGCACGCCTGTTTGACGTCCGTGATATCGAACTTGATGTCCTGATATGCGGCGTTACAGATGGTCAGGCAACGCGCCGTAGTGCCCACGGTATTCGGCACAAGCTGCTGGTTCTTCTGATACGAGCGCATGGGGCCGACTTCGGGAGCGTGCATGATCTGGATTTTCTGTGCACATTCCATGACAGGAGCGATGAGCTCGGTGTTGGTGATGCGAGGCAGCCAGTCCTCTTCATAAACCTTGGAAATGATCTTGTCGCTGTACTCGACGCGAGCAAGCGGGGACGCTTCCATCCCGTTAAAACCGCTCGCGCTCTGGAAAATTGCCATGTGTTTTACTCCTTATGCGCGTCCGGCGGCACGGAGCCGCGCAACTTGTTCTCGGTATTGGTCATGTGTCAACTGCCCGGTCTGGAACAGGTCGAGCAAGTCGCGGAGCGTGTACTGGGGAGCGTCCGCCTCGGTATTGACCGCCGCGCCGCTGGCAGTCTGAATAGGAGCTACAGTCATGACGGATTCGGGAGAAGCCGTCTGCTGCTTCAATTGGGTCAGCAGGTCGATAACAAACGCAGTGTTCCCGCGCTTGTACTCGGCGGCTGCGAATTGATCTCGCGTCATGTTGCTATGAGGAGCAATCGGCTGGCTCATGAATTCGCGATAGGCAGGCGTATTCTGCAACTCGAAAAAGTCGGGATGCACCCGAGTAATTTCCCTGTTGCGCGCGTCCACATCGCGCTGCAAAAGCGCATATTCCCGGCGCTGCGCTTCCTCGGCAATCTGCCTGCGCTGCGCTTCGAGGTCCTGCTCCAGCCGTCCGACGAGGTTCGTCTTCGTAGCGCTCAGAACAGCCTTTGCGATTCGTTCGGCGTCTTCCCTGTCGATGGACTGTAGGTCGTCCAACGGCAAGGTCTTAAGCACATCGTCCACTTCCTTGCTGGACAGATTGGCACGCATCTGCTCCTGTTCGGCAAGCAGACTGCGGATAGCCTCTTCCTGCTTCGCGTTACGTTCCGCGAGCGCCCGGCGTTCTTCTTCAAGCCGCTGGAGAACCAGAGGGTCCACATACGGCGTAGGGGCAGGCTGTACAGTTGCTTGAACGGGCGGTTGCTGCACAGGCTGATAAACGGGCTGCTGCACCGGTTCCACAGGCGTGGCGGCCGTCTGCGGCATCGGCGCGGCGTCAGGTGCCGGGGAAGAGGTAATATTCGCGTTCGTGTCTTCGACAAGTTCCTGCATACGCACCTTGTTGGGATTGTATGGAGGAGTTCTGAATGCCGCCGGAATCTTGGAGACTGCCTGCTGATCCATTTTCGCTCCTATTGTTTGAACTTCTTCATGAACTGCACAAGATCCTGACAAGCCGCCGCACGCCCCAACTGCCGCTGCGCAAGCGGCGTGGTCTCCGTATGGAGAAGCGCGTTCAATGCGGTCTTCTCGGCTAGTGCCTGTTCGTGTTTCGCGATGGAGTCAAAATACTCCATCAACTCGTCGTAAACGCCCGATGCGGCCATCACAGCCATCAGGCGGTCTACACGATCCTTATCGCCCGGAGTTGGGTACATAGCGCAATCCGCTGATGGTATCACGAAGCGGCGAATGCACCGTAGGCTTGCCGGAAGTCACCACCGTAGGAGCGCCCGGACGCGGCGTATTGCCGCCCGGCCTGCCAGAAGTCACCACCGTGGGCGCTCCGGTACCGCGATTGCTGTTTCCACAACGACCACATGCCATTACGCATCTCCTTTGTATCTGAGTCCCATCATGGACTCGTAGATATGCCCCGATGCGGGGTTCATCCGCCGTCGGGTATCACGCATCTGCCGCTCGAAATCCTGCTGGAAAAGGATAGCCTGCGTACGCGCGTCTTTCGGCGCTTCAGACTTCTTCTCCATAACAGGTTCCTTCTTTTTCGATGACATAGGAAAACTCCTTACCCACTTCACGCTTTAGAACGGAATACCGGGGCACACAATCCGTCCTTGCGCATCTCCCAAGCGTCCGGTTCACCGAGCAGGAAAGTGCGCTGGCCGACCACCGTAGTAGGCAGCTCTTCGCCACTGGAAGACCTCACAGGCTCCGCACCGTACACAGCACCATGCGCATTGTGGATGGCCTCGGCCAACGATTTGAGCTGCGCCGAAGAAAGCTTCGCAAGTGCTTCCGCAATAACGACAGCGGAAGCCGCATCGATGCTGGCCAGCATCTCAATCGAACTTGCGGTAATCGTCGAAGCCTGAACGGTAGAGTTTACAATTTGTGAGTTGGTGACGGAAGACTCGTCAATCACGCCGCCTCTCGCAAATTCAAGAGAACAACAAGAATCGCTCATCGGAATCTCCTAGGAGAAGAAAAGGTCCTTGACGTGCGGCGGGAACGCATCAGCGTCGAACATCTCGGCGTAGACCTGTACCTTGCCGATGGCCGTTACGTCATTCAATTCCATACGATAGCTTCCCGGCACCCCAATGATGCCGAGATTATTACACCGTGTCAACTGCCAGCACGAATGAATGGACGTCACCACTTGGTCGACGATTTTATTTTCCTGTACGTCGCTCATACGGAAAACCCAATCACAGGCCGTAGGCTTCAGCAACGGTATGTAGTCGAAAATCAGACGTCGAATACAGACTGCCTGCGGCGACACGATTTCCTTCTGGTCCACCCGCACCTTATGCTTGGCAAGACCACTTACGAAAAGGACACAAACCTTTCGCGGCGCGACGTCGAAAACGCTGGAAAAAACCGTATCGTTCGTCGCTTCATAAAGAGGAACAGCACTCATAGGAAACTCCCAAAAATGAAACCGATTACCGCTCCATACAACACACCGCGCACCGCATTACAGCACACGCAACCGTTTTGCTTGAAAGGAAAAAGCCAATGAGAATACAGCCAGTTATAGACAATATTCTCAGGCTTTTCTATTTCGGTGCCGTAATAGTAGCCTTCACAGAAATTGATATGATCTACGAAGAACGCGCAGAACTTATAGAACCACGTTCCTTTCTGTGGCTTCGGCGTATCCCACAGCATCACGATTCACCTCCATTCACATCCGCCATAACACCTTCTCCTTCCGGAGACGGCGGCGCAGGGTTCGGGTCAGGACCCGCCGAAACGCCAGTTACTCCAGCCCCGGAAGGCGTCGGCGTGCCAGTCGCACTAATGACATCATCCGGCACACCCATACTGCCCAAAAGCTTTTTCAAACTCCATGCAAGCACAGGTGCAACATTGATAACTCCGTTCAATGAAGCTCCGGCAGAACCGACAAGCTGCAATATCTCCATCGCGCTCTGCTTCTCCATCTCTTTCTGGAGAAGCCCTTCCGCGCCTTTCGTGATAATCTGCGAATCGCCCTTGACGTCCTTGTCCTGTGAATACAGCATATTGTAATTATACAGGAGCGTGCCGAGCGGTTCAAACACATCCGTCGTCAGATTACTTACAGCCGCGTGGAAAGCCTTCGTCGCGTTCCCCTGCAACATAGACATCCCACGGAAAGTGCGCATCGCGCCAGACCCCACCGCTTCGCCATGCAGTGCTGCCGGGATGTTCGTCACCCGGTCACCGATCTGCATGAACATCTCCATCAACTGCATGTACGCGGGGATGTTCGAAGGAATATTGAAAAATCGAAGCGCAGGCTGCTGCTGGTTGCTCACATCACTATCGGCCAAATACATCATGCCCGGCACCACATTGCCGAAATCACCCTCGGACATGTGCTTGATAAGCCGGTTGTAATCAGCTTCACAGAGCGGTGCAGAAGCGTTTGCCGCGTTGCGCATAAGATACCGCAGGCTGGCCTGATAAGCGCGCTCTACATCCCGTAGACGCTGCGCAATACCGTCACCGGCAATGCGGTCGCCGTTCGTCCGGTAAAAACTTGTGGTGTAAATGGGACGAGTGTCCATTCTCGGGTCCCGATTCACCTTAACCATGATGACCTTATGCCCGGCCATCGCAATCTCGCAGTTGTAGAACTCATCGTCGTCAAGTCCGGTCAGTTCATAATTGGACAACTCCCGTCCGGAGAGTACACCGTAATGCGTGAGTACCTCGATGGGCGAAACGTTGGAACTCCACAGAGAAAGATTCCGCTGCGGGGAATCGGGAGCGCGACTGAGCCACTGGAGATTAAAGTCGACGTTGCTGTCGCAATCTTTCAACAAATCCAGCACGTTCTTCGTTATGTATGAGGGAAGCTTGGTCGCGTCCAAAAGCTGGCGCCGCGTCCAAAGCGTCCTTGTAAAAACACAGGAACCGCGCTGCGTGTCAGGCGAATCAGGAGAATAGCAGAAATCGAACGGACTGACCGCACGAAAAGCGGGAAAGACCTCCGTGCTCATACGTGGCTTATGTCTGCCCCAAATAAGCTTCGGTGCCCGTACGATGTAAGGCCCGGTAAAAACAGCGAAGGGATAAACCGTAAAATACTGAAGAAAATCATTCAACGCCCGATTGAAACCACCCTCGGCACATTGGTCCTCGATGAGGTACATCATGGCCGTGGCCGATCTCTCGGCCTTTTCCTGCTCTTTGCGCGCCTGCATCCGCTTCAATTGCTGAATACCTGCAATCATACTCGGGCCGTCCATATACTGCCCGGAAAAGAACTCACGCTTGAGCTCATCAAGGACCGCATCCTGCGCATCAGGAGACAACGTCGGACGCGGCGTAGGCCGGATGACCCACGGCAGCTCGGAACTCCCTCCAATAAGGGAATCACGCAGATACGCCATCGCCGTGCCGGTCTTCAAAGCCGTCATGTTGATAACGGCATCGACACCCAAAGTAGCAGCCACTTCCTTGTCCGCGCAGGAAAGCACACCATTCTGCTGTTGCCAGCACTCTTCGAGCACCGTGCGCAGGCTCTTACCATTCACCTGTTCGCTGGACTGCCACGAAACGGCACCGTTGAAACGACGCAAAACTTCCCGCGCCAACGGGTCTTCAGCCTTGGCCGGAATATCTTCAATCTCTTGCAACCACTTGATGCTATCGTTGCTTTCGTCGCTCATGATGCCGCCTAAAGAATTTTGCTGAGGACTCTACGCTTGCTCTGAATACTTTCAGATAGCCGCTGCACCTGCCTTGAATCAGTCCTCTGTCCTTGGTTTATAAGTAAAGCCGCGTATTGTAAAGCATCATGGACGTGGGAAACCTCATTTTTCTCGGGCGACGGCGTATAAGCTTCTCCCGCCGACCCGGACGCCCGAAGCTTCCTATAACGATATTCATGTTGAAAGCCTTTAACCAACAGCTTGCATGTCGGGTTCACAAGCAACCCGCCAGTATCTACATTCAACATATGCTCCACAACCTGAATACGCAATTTGGGGCTGTTCGATATCTCCGTCACCGCAACAATACCCAATTCCTCAAGCCTGCGCTTCGGCGTGATCGCCTGCCACGAATCACGAGTATTGCTCGGGTCAATGGCCGCGACGACTTCATTGGTCGAGTACTTGGTGCGCAGAAGCGGTACAAGCATCCCATAGAGGAAATTCTCAAGCCCTTCGCCGTCGGCGTAAAGCTCGTCAAGCACGCACCACTTACCGTTTTGATTCTGCAAGATAACGGCAGCCGGATGAATGCCGGACTGGTCCATGCCGATGATGACATTATGGAATGCCAACGGCTGTATCTCGGCGTCCGCCACATGTTTGCCTGTACGAAAATCAGGATAGACAGGCTTGCCATCGATGATGGGTACGTCCAACATGCAATACAGATTATCGACGACGTCCGTCCGCCCCTGCTTGAGCCATGACCGAATCTGGTTGTCGTAATACCGCATCCCACGAGACTCGGCCGGGAAGTCTTCAGGGTCTCCGGGTTCTTTCGAACCGAGATTACGGAGATTCTCCGCATTCGGATTCATCTCGTATCGAATTCCGTTCTCATCGGAAATCTTGAACGCGGCGGGAGGCTGCCGGAAAAGCTTCCAATTGTCCTCCAGATTGTTCATGTACTCATAAAGCCACGACCCCGATTCCGGCATGTTAAAGTCCATGATGACGCCGCCCCACGAGATGCCGCCCATATCCGCAGGGGGGAAACGCCCGACACGTGCAATGACGAACGACATAACTTCCGGACAGATGCTCGTCGCTTCGTTAATCCATGCGAACGTCCAGTTCAACGACCGAACGCGGGGCTCGTCCTGCGGCGTGCGCAACGCGAGAAGCTGGAGCTCCAGATTGACCGTGGTACCGTCGGCCAAAGGAAACCGATAGACGCCCATCATGGGCGACCCGGCCATGTTGATATCGCCGTATCCCTGCGGCATGACTTCAACAAGCGACCGCCGCGTGGTTGAGAGCAGTTCCGGATACGTCGAACGGACGATGCCCGCCCGTGAATACCGTACGCCATCAGGCGCTGGAGCCTGCGCGCAGGCGTAAGTCAGAACATCCACAGCGCAACAGCAGGACTTGCCGGAACCAAAAGGCCCGCACAGCATCTTCACTTTGGCGTCGCACTCGTGGAATTCTTTCCCCGTAGGGGACATGACATAGTTAAACATCCGTGGCCCCCTCCACTACCTTGAGGTGGTCGAGCTTCGGATTACTGAGGCCCTGCGGCACGGGAAGATTCACACCAACGTTTGTCTGCACATTGACCGTAGCTTCCTTGCCTTCGTTCATCAATCCGCTCGACTTCAGCAAAAGTTCAAGAAGTTTCAATGCTTCCTTCGCCTCTATCGCGCCACTGATGGCTTGCGTATAAAGATGCTCAGAAAGAGCTTGCGCGAGCGTCTGCGAACGATAAACATGCGCCGCTTTGTTGCCGAGCGCGCGCATGTCCTGCATGGCCGCCTTGACCATGACCTGAAATTTGGGGGTAGTCAAAAGCCGACAAAGCGTCGGCTCATCTATATCGTAAGCAGAAAAAATCTGCGAAAGGTCTGTGATGGGAGAACTCGGCGCATTCATAATCGCCAAGTCCTGTGCCAAGGAAGGCCACCGCGCAGGCGACAACGAATTCTGCATAGCTGCCTCCTTACTGCTGCGGCTCAGAATCGTCCGCCTCACTCGCCAGTACGATGGTGAGAAGCTGCGCACACAGCGTCTCAAGTACGGATACCGGGACATGCTGCCCCCGAACTACCGAAGCTGCCCAAGGCATCGCGCCTTTCACGGCAACAGAAAGCAGTTCGGGGGCAGTCTGAAACTGACGGTCGTATTGCTTGGCCCTTTTCAACAGACGCTTCGTTACGTCGAATTCCGTTTCGGTCGACCAACTCATGATTCATTCCCCTCCGAAGCTTGTTCCGGCTCGGTGGCCGCACAGAGAAGGTCATGCCCCCATGTACGGTCCACAGTTTCATCCTGCTTCTTGCTCTCTTCGTACGCCTGCCCAATCAGCAGATTAAACAGCGTCTGCGCCCGGCTGCCTTCAGTTCCGAAAACAGGCTCGGCCACATAATAGAGAAGCTCGGCAGGCTTGATCTGCGCAAGCCCGGCAATCGGCTGCGGATAAATACGTACCCCCAACAACATCCTGTCCATCGCCACCACATCCCCATTCTGGGGCTGCGCCGGAATGACGATATTCAATGTCGCCAGATAGAAGGGGTTATCCTGCCCCGACAGCTTCACGGCATCACACGTATACCGTATGACTTTCGAATGGCTGAGGTCCGGCTTCACCATCACAGGATTCGCCGGGTCGTATATGAGACGCCACTTCATGTTCTCAAACACGAGCTCGGATGGGAAAATCTGTCTGTATTCAGAGGCCATAGCATACGCTCCTTATGCTCAGGCTTACTTTTCGGCGCAGAACATCATGACTGCCGCCAGAGTATGCGTCGCTTCCTTCAGGAAATGCTCCACACTCTCCGCCTTTTCAATAGCAGTCATGAACTCTTTACCTTCCATGCGGATGATGTCCGCAATCTTGCCTTCCTTGAGATACTTATCCCATGTCTTGGGAGGATTTTCGACGACTTCGGCAGCATCGAGGATAAGTTCGGGCATGATGCGTTCGGCCCCGGCGACGACTTCTTCAAGTCCTTTGTCGCGTTTGGAACCACCCTTGCCCATACGTTCAAGCTGCTCGCTGAGCCGCTTGATTTCGTGCTTGAGATGCTCGACCGTTTCATCTTGGCGTCCGCCGCCTTCGTGAGCACGCAAATACCCAAGCTGACGAGGTTCATTGCGTCCTTCATCATCGACGAACCGCATGGTGTCTTCGGGGGAATACCCGCCGCTACGCATGAAATTGCGGCCTTCGCCTCGACTCTCGTACTGAGATTCGTTGCGGGGTTCTCCCCGCCGCGACTCATCCCGGCTACCTCCTCCGCCGCCATTCTTGCCCCGTGAAATCACAAGACTGATAGGCATGTGCTTCTCCTTAAAGAGAGGATTTAGGCGGATGCACCGCCAGAGGAGGCCGGCGTGCGGTCACGAAGCGCTGCGAGAATGAGCGCGGTCTGGCCCTGCATTTCATTGCGGGTCTGCTGCGCATTGCCTGCGGCAAGAGCGGTATTGAACTGGAAGGCTTCGAGCTGAGCAATCTTGGCATCCTTGGCCGCAGATTCACGGAGAAGCTGTTCGCGGTCAAGCTGGCTGATAAGCGCACGGGTCTTGTCCTGTTCGTCACGGATGGTGGCACGAGTGGCGCACCCTTCAGCAAGAATGACTTCGCGGGTCTGGCAGCCCTGCCGTTCGATGTTTGCATTGGTCGTGCAGCAGCAGTCTTTCTGGGAACTCACGATATCGAAGGTATTCCTCATGCCCTGCATCTCGACGGCATGAGCGGCATTGAGCTGAGCAATCGTGTTGTCCTTCTGCTGAATCTGGCCGTTCAGACCGGTCGTCAGAACAGCCGCTTCCGTCCGGCACTGGCCCTGCGACAGCTGGCTGCCAAGGTTCGCAATCTCGGTGGCGATACCACCGAATCCCTGACAAATCCCCTGCCCGATCTGCTGCGTCTGGATAAGCTGATCACGACCGATGCCGTTAACGTCGGTACGCATGGTGGTCAGCGTGTCCATGATGAACTGGTCGTTGTTGTTGCAGCAACCGCCACCGCCATTCCCGCAGCACCCGTTATTATTTCCACGCCCCCAAGCGGCACCGGCGGCACCACCGATAGCGGCACCAATAAAATCGCCCCACCGATTGTTGCCGTTATCGCCACTGTTCAGCGAATAAGAAACCGGAAGACCTTCCATAACTGGAAACTCCTATTTATAGGCTATTGAATATATACGCAGGTAGCAAACAATGATCGATTTACGGCTGCTGTACCATAGCCGCCAAATTCACATCGCCTTCCACCTTCGTACCATCAGTCATTGTGAGCGTCAGCTTGATTACCCACGGGTCGGCGGTCGTATTGGTTCCGGTCAACGTGCCGGAAAGGGACTCCACCGTGGGAGGCAACGCCACTTCCGCAAGGGGGGACTCTATAGGCGCGCCGCTGTCCATCGTGGCCGTGGTCTTGGCCGTCAGGTACTTGACACCTTCCCGGTCCTCGAGGGCAAGCGTATCAGAGATCGCCGCCAGCGTACGCGGCATAGGTACCTGAACCTTCTCGGCCGTGGCCACAATCTTGGTGCCGTCGCTCTGCGTTACTTCCGCCTCGACCTGCATACTCGTGACCGCAGGACCGCTATCAGGCGTCTCCGTCGTAAATACCGGAGTCGTCTTGACCGCCGTCACCACCACGTCGTCAGGAAGCTGTACTTCAGCCGCCGTAGCATTGACAACGGACGTGTCCGCAAGCGTCGATGCGGAATCAACCTTGAGGAACCGATGGCCTTCCTTCTCGGCAATCGTCGGCGTCGTGGTGTACGACTTAAGCACCGGGACACGAACTTCAGAAGCGAGCTTTTCTTCGCGGCCGATGATTTCCACCGAGCTCTTGTCATCGTCCCACCGCGTCTTCAGCGTCGCAGTCAGCTCGTGCTCGGCATTCACGCCGAGGAAGAGGTCAGTTTCATCCGGCTTGATATAAAGCTCGGCTTCGTTCGTATCAGCATCGACGACGATATTGCCTACGGCATCAGCCGCTTCGCTGAGATTGAATCTGACAATGGGGGGCGTGCCAGCACCCGCATCCCTTTCTACCGCCGTAAAAGGACCGGAGAAACGGAACGTATCCACGACCTGACCATCGAAACCATTCAGCACCATATCCGCAGCGGCAGGCGTTTCGGCAACGGAGGCAGCAGTGAATTCGAGCTTCGACCCCAAGGTCGGACAAGCCCGCTCATCAGGGTCAGGGACAAGCCCAAGAATCTTCTGCTCAGGATCGAGATTGACCGCCACCGCACGCACCTCGGTCCCATCATGGGTGAAGTGCTTGGTGAGCGTAATACCCTCGCAAACCGCCACCTCGAACTGCTTGCCGAGGCTCTCGGGGTCTTCGGTAATCACAAGACCCGGACCGGCAAGGTCGGTAAATCCGGCCTGCAAACATCCGGCCTCGTCAAAGGAAAGCCCCGAATCACGCGGCGCAAGCTTCACATTGACCGCCATGTCGTGAATCTCAATGCCCTTACCGGACGTATACACATCCTTCAGGGACGACATGTCCACGTAGGTGTTCACGACCGTACCGTCCGACTTGCGGAAGGTGAAGTGCAGATACCGACCCTCAGGCTGGCCGACGGGATTGTCTTCAAGCGTCACGCTCTCCAAGATGGAGGTCGCCGTCGGAATAGACACGGAGGCGGTGACGGCGTTGTGGGTGTCGAGCAAATCCAGACGCCCCGAGAGCGCATCGTAGCGCAGCCCAAGCTTGAGCATAAGCTTGTTGGCGTTGCTGAGGACAATGAGGTTATCCGGCAGGCACCCGTCACCACGGTCGATGATGGAAGCCGGAAGTACAATAAGCCGCCCGGAGTCGTCGACCGTGATGCAGTTCGCGGCATTGGCCGAGGAAACGGTGGCCGCCGTCACCTTGAGCTTGTTCGCCGCGTCGGAGGCAATCATGTTCCCGGCATCGGGAGACACGACGTCCGTATGGAGCAGGAGGGCGCTATCGTCCGCGCGGTCTTTGGTAATGAGGTTTCCCGCCTGCTCAGAAACGATAGGCGGAATCTTCGGCAACAGACAAGGATTCAGAAGAATCTTCCCGTCTGCGCCCGTGGTAAGAGGGTTGCCCGCCGTATCGGACAGGATATCCGAACCGGAGATGTAGAAGCCGCCGTCGTTGCCATAGCGGAGATAGTTGTCCTCGTCGGTGGAAAGCTCACGCGGCTTCACCGCAAGCTTCTTATCCGTACCGAGCTCAAGAATACTGTCTCCGTCCGCCGAAACGACGTCGGAAAGCCGCAACATCAACGCACCGTCACCGCCAAGCTTCAGCGCGTTGTCCGCGTCGCCCGAAAGCGCGTCGGCAGCGACAGCCGAAAGGCCCTTATCGACATCGTTCTTGAGCAGAGACTTTCCCTGCACAGACGAGTCAACCGGGATGAGCGAGGGCTTCAACGTATCCCCGTCTCCCGCTGGCCGATGGCTGTCGTTTTTGTAGACCAAAGGATTGATTTTCGCCATTCTGTAAAGATCCTCACATTCGCCCGTTCATTGAATCCATTACCACGCGGCTGATACAGAGTCAACCGCGTGGTGCCGTAACCGTTACTTATTCAACTCAGTATAGACTTCAGGCCAGTCGTACACCAAGCGCTCGACCGCCTGTACATACGCCAAGCTTTGTCGGCGTGGCGGGGATAACATCGGTGACAGCTTGTACGTTTTCAAGGATTTGTTCACACCTTACCTGAATCGCTTCGCAAGCCCCTTGAGAAAGGCCAACGGCTTGCGCGGCGTCTGGAGCCATTTTGATAGCAGACATAGCCGTCCATACCGCGATGATTGCAGCGATATTCGCCGCATTGCCATTTACCGATTCAATGTTCTGTGCGACGGTATTAACCGCGCTTTCCGAAGCCGACAACGCCGCCGTGTTCGCCAAGGATATATCCCGGCGTGTCGGATTCAGGTTGAAGATACGGACTGGGGAGTGGCGGGTGATACGGCCTGCGGAGCATGTGACACCTCAAAAAGAGGCTCACGGCCCGCAGATTTGGCACTCGAGGCGCGCAGGATAGTATACGCCCCGCATCGGGGGCATTTGATCTCGATGTGTGTAGCTTCGCCTTTGGCGAGCAGACGGTTACAGTGCGGACAACGAATTTCTTTAATCTCCATTACTAGACATCTCACATATTGCACCCCGGCTCCCTGCCTGTTATGTGTTGCGCGCTCGTCACGAGCACAACCGCAGGCGGAAACCTTGCACGATGATTACAGCATCGTGTGGGGCCGTGGTCCGGCGTATCGCCGCCGGGCCGGTGGGGGAGCTCGTAACTCCCCCGCCTCTGCCAAAATTCTATGCCTATTACGCTTCCGGGGGCACGCGCCGCAACTCCGGCGGCGACTGCCTGCCCTCCCTCTCGCTCTCATAACTGCTCTTGCAGTGTTCCCTCTGCCAGAAGAACAGCCCGTCCACCACGCGCCGGGGCCATGCTCTCACCCCATCCCGCGCCCAGCGGTAACAGCGCGAGGACAGGGTTTCGTCCGGCCAGCCGCCGAGGAGCGTATTGAGGAGCTGGTCGACGGCGATCAGGGCGCGCTTTACGTATGTCACGCGGATACCTCTTCACCCGGCATTACGATATTCACGGCAATGGCCTGCACTTCCTCAACCGTAGTACACACATCAAGCCGATCTTCCAGCGCCTGCCTCTGCCCGATAATCGAACCGGACGCCACGGCAAAGGCGTCGGCCTTGGCGAGCACCCTGCGCACAAGCTCATCGAGAGGGATGCCCCGAGCCTGCGCCAACGCCGAAAGAAGCGGCGTTGAAGCCGCAGGATCGGCGGCATAGGCGCGGGCCTCGGATTCCTGCTTGTCGAACGTGCTGATCTCCCGGTCGGGGTAGGTTGCCGTAAGTGTGGCTATGGCCCTGTCCGCAGCCGCGTTGATTTCGGAGAGCTTGGCGGCCTTCACTTCCTCAAGCGTCGGCACAGGTGGTTCATAGGGTTCTTCTTCGGTCACGCATTCGGGATGCGCCTCGGCGTAAGTGAACACGGCGTCCCATTCCTCCGCAAACTCTACGGCGCAAGGGTAGACGTGGTAGGGCATTCCGTTTTTCGTGATGACGTAGGAATCGTCAGCGGTCCGATGGACTATTTTGTAGTTCATTTGTCCTCCTTTACTGCACCCTGATTGCTAGGGCGACTCCACCAGAAGTATCCACCGCAGATCCACCTGCTAGTTGTGCAACAACACCGTTTCCATCTCTGGAAACTATAATTACCCAACTTCCTCCTCCAGGCAAAATTCCGTTAGTTTGGAATATACGGGTGTTAGGAGAAGAAATGGTAAGTTGCGATGAACCAACAGAAAGTACACTCGGCGAACACAAATGCGCGTAGTTGCTATATGCGGGAAGGCACCATACGTTGGCCGGACTGTTAGCATACTGAGTGCTGATCCAAGACATCTCTCCAAAGTTCTCAACGTAAACTTTAGTAGCTGAAGGAGCTCTAGTCGTTCCGGCTGTGGTTGTTACTATATTGCCTAAGTCCGTTGTGCCCTGCTGAGCTTTTAAACCTGACACACCAGCGGATCCTATATAAATTTTGGTGTTGCCTTGCCCTGTTCCGCCCCCCTGCTGCACAGGCGTAAAATCAAGGTTCGATTGGTTGCTGCGCGCCAAGTCATAAGCTGTCTTCACCGCAGTGGCGGACGCCGCCGTCGTTGAATCCGCCAGACTCACGCTGTCCGAAATCTTCGTGAGCGCGGGCTTGTACCCCCCGCCTCCGGTCAGGAAGCTTTCCTGTTGCCCGGCGGCTGCGGGCGGCACAAGGCCGCTTGTCCCGGCTGCCGATGCCGTCGCGCCCTCGTATTCGGGGACGGAGATGATGCCGTTGGTGACGCGAATGCCGTCACCAACTTTGTTTCCTGAAAGCAACTGTTGCCAAGCGCCCCATGTCCCTTCTGTCGTATTTTGAATAGTCCTCCACGTAACCGCGCTATCGGATATCATAATCTGAAAGATGCGCCCATGCTGTCCCAAAGTACCAGCTACAATAAGAGAACCGATGGAAGCTCCGGAGATATTGAGAGGCAAAGAAGGACCGTTAGTGGGATTCCCCGTTATTCTATAGTTTCCCGGAGTTGTAAGCGTATTAAAGTCCAGATTTGGCATCTCTTTAGCATCTCCAATCTGTCCCCGTCCACTGGCCATATCATTTTCATTCCCGCCAATTGCGACATCCGTAACCAACGACCATTTTCCGTCACCATGCAGGAACTTGTTCTGATCGCCCGCAACCGGCGCAGGAACAAACCCCGCAGCGCCCGCCGCAGATGCGGTAGCGCCGACGAAAGGCTCGAACCGCAACCGAACCCATTCGCTCCATGTAGGCGCGTCCTTATCCGCCGAATGGCTGTGTCTCCAGTATATATCGGGCCTGTTCGTCTCCAGCGCTTCGAACACCGCAAACTGCATAACGTCCTTGTCATTACTGAAAGCATTGGTATCACCGAACGCCTGCGTGATGAGCAACGCGGCCGTGTTGCCGTCATAGCCCGACGGCATACCATCCGTCGTTCCATATGCCTGCAACACGGACGATGTGATTACCTTGTCGGCGTTGGAAACCAGACTTTGCGGATCGCCAAGCTGCCCTCTGAACGCCGCCTGTTCGAGCGCATTACCATAGACCGCGTCGGCAATGCGGTTCTTCTTCGTCACCACATCAACGGCTCGTACGCGGTATCCATCAATCTCTTCGATATATTCGTCGGAGACAGTCACGCCGTCGTACTTAGGCGCGGTATCCTGTACCAAATCAAACAGCATCGTCAAATCGCCCCGCAGGTTCTTGAACGTGGTGTTGGCGAAGCCGTTGTTTACAAGCAGCGTCATAAGGTCAACATTCGCTTCGAACGCCGTGCCGTCACAGCGCGTCCCCTGCACACGCAAAACGGTCGCAGGAAGCGCACCCGGCGTGCCGCCAAACGCTGCCTCGGCATCCAGCCTGAGCGTGAAGGAATAGCTGACGCTCATATTCGCCGGGTCCGAAGTGTCTACGCTTATCGACACCTTGCTCAACAGCAGGCCAAGCGGCAGAGGTGTATTCGGCGTATATTCCTCGACCCCGGAGAATCCCACCTCAAACTCGTATCCCGTGCAATTGCCCCGCCGTGTAGCGTCGCTTGCGTCCACACAATAGCCGAGATCGAACTCCACATCATTCAACTTGATGGAATAAAGAAAAATGGTATTGTATCTGGCAAACCGCTTCGCTATTTCCGCCTCGCTACCGCTCACCGACCCGGTAAACGTGACCTCGTAAGGATGTGAGGCAGCGGCGGGGTCAAGGCCCAATTCGACATTGTCCTTGCACAATTCTGCAAAACGGGGGATCTCCGATACCTCCCCGCCATCTCCACCCATATCGAGACACAGACAAATCTTCTCGAAAACCACGGACTCAGACGGCACAAGCGTATACGCCGCGTCCACAATGGAATCGGCGCACCCCGGACCCTGAGGGCCTGCCGGACCCACGGGACCCT
>UMFE01065679.1_pt1 | contig 20936 bp, 25 predicted proteins | sample 1964911 | NCBI WGS metagenome assembly UMFE01 (sample SAMEA4836036, study PRJEB28245) | human gut metagenome | biome: gut microbiome; material: fecal sample | place: Denmark | collected 2008
TCCGGGCGGGACTGGGATTTCGACCGGTTCTGCGAGCGGCTTTGCTGACCCCACGAAGCCTGACTTCGCGTTCGAGCACATACAGGCTCATAACGTGTAGGGAGAGTAGATATGGCTAACAGTTTCAATGTGGTTACGGCGCTCCAGACTATCCATGAGCATACGCACGCCGTAGGGTTCGGGTGCATACCATCCGACTGGACGACGGGGGACCCGGCGGCGTTTTGCGAGGTCAACAACCTTTTCGTACCGGGTCTTGCCGCATGGTTCTTCGATGTCGTCCGTCGTCCGTTCGGCGATGGCTCATGTGAGTTGGGTATTTCGCTGCCGCGTGATTGTACATGGGACGTGAGGAACCGTAAGATCGGCAGTAGATGGAGGCGGAACTTTTCATGTGGATCGCACAGCCCGCTCTCCGTCATGGAGATCATGGAGATGGGCGGCGGGAAGCGTGAGGTGCGGTTCATTTTCCGCAGAAACCCCGAGGCGCTGCTTGGCGCGCTGTGGTGTCTGAATATGATGGGCCGCGTCGGGGTCATGCCGTTCGACCCGCAGGTCTACCTGCTGCATACGATGAAGCACGGGGACGGGCTGTTGCTCGACGCGACCGTGTGCGTGTCCGATACGTTCTATTTCGTCGACGACAGGGATACCGGGTATGGTGTCCTGTGGCATGGACGGGATGGGGGCGACCCCGTGTCACGCACCGGGGTTACCGAGATGAAGTCGTCCGCCATACGTGCGCATCCCGACTATGAGGATGTCTCGTTGCCGCTGTCCGTCCGGTGCCCCGGTGCGGTTCCGCCGGAGACGCACCGCCCCGGTACCGTGATTGCGGAAATGACCTTTATCGTCCCTCTCCATGCCGCCGTGCGGCAAAGGGAGGCGGACCTTTGGACATTGCTGTGAGGTGAAGATGAGAAGCATTAGAGAATATATCAGGAAGACGCTGTTTGATTCGTCTTCCATCTTGTCCGCGTACAGGCTTAACGCGCCGCAACGAGTCAAGGACTTCGCCTTTGTTCGCGCTCCCGTGGAGCGGCTTGCCGACGTGTTGTCAAGAGGCTTCGTACTTCCCGACAAAGACCATGTGTATAGTTTGAATTCGCAATGGCGCGTATACGATTATAGCTATGAAATAACCTCGTTGCCCGCCGTAAACGATATGAGGCGACATTTTCCGCCCGCGTCCGAAGCCTTCGAATTCCACGGAGCCTACGATGCTTTCGAGATTTACATCAACGTCGCCCCTTCCGATTCCGGCATGAAGTCGTACGTTCAGCTGGCGTCTTTCTGGCGGGGGAACGGCGGCGCCGGCTTTGACGTGAGCATCATGATGGCCGTACGATGCCCGTCGACACCGTACACTGCACGATGTGGGATCTTTTATAAAGGAAAACGGTATGGCGAATAACATTGATGCGATTGAGGTATACATGCGGGCGTGTATGAAGGACATGACGATGTTCGGCACTAAAGTCACGCACGTGGCGAACATGTCCGCCGGCAGGTATTTCCTGTCCCGTGTCCAGCCCGCCGAGGTGACGATAACCGTCAGGGAATGGTGGCAAAGGATGATGTCGCACGGTTTCTACGAACCGCCTTCTTATGGGTTGGGCGATTCGGACTGGTATGCGGAGCCTTACGCATCCAATACCCGCATACACGAATATGTTAAAGACGTGTATGTCGAAGGTTTCAGACCTGAGTTGCTGCTGTCGGCGTGCTCTTACGGGACGGAGTATCCCAAGTCGGTTATCGCCGTGTTCGGAACGGTAAGAAACACGGGCGTGTGTACCGTGTTTCTTAAACACCATTGCTTCTTCCACGCCTTGTGGCTTCTGTATATATTGTATGTGGAGGATATTGTCCGGTCTCTCTGTGTCGTCAATACGTATGGTCGCGTTTATTTGAGCGGCCAGTCGGGGTCTTTGGATGTGGACAAGCCCGTCAAGGTGCGGCTCCTCGGCGGCGAGCCGTGCGGTCTGCTGGATTTCACGGAGCCCGTGGTCAAAGGCTCCGGCGCGGACGAGTTCTATATCAGGTCGTATGACGACGGCTATAATGGAGCCATCGCCGTCTCGATGAACTTGAATATGGCCCAGAGAATACGGGCCTTTATACCTAACACACCGTCATTGTTTGATATTATCTAAGGAGGGTATACATGATGGCATCAGCGCGTGCAAGACTCATGACTGCGGTAGACCTCACGCTCACCGTGCAGGGCGACGACCCCGACGCTCCCATTGTTCACAAAGTCCAAGGCCCCGGGGGTGCGAATGATATATTCGAGGTGCGGCAGGACGTCCGCTTCTATCTCCAGATAAGTCGTATCCAAAACCTCGTCGCGGATATTGCGGAGAAGACCATCATCTTCGAAGCGTTCTACACCGATAAGGATATCAATATCATCAATCTGTGTGGGCAAAGGGAGTACGTGGGGAAATCATTTCTCGCCGAGGCCATTTGCTCGGTCACTAAGTCCCTCTTTATATCGAAGAAGATGGACTATTACCTGTCGGACCTCGCCTTGGATATGAGCGCGATTACAGTTACGGACGGCAAATGGGTGGATCGACTGGAATTGCGCGTGTCTCCCGATGACCCAAGTCTCAGGCTCCCCGTGAAGCGAAAGAAGCTCGAGTTCCATAACCTTGCCGAAAATGTAAGTTTGTGGAATATAATATAGTTGACTAGTTTATATCTTTAACATATAAAGGAGAAACAAGATGCAGGAAGAACATGAACTTGAGATGAAGGCCGAAGAGCTCTTCAACATGACTTTCGGACCGCTCACATGGAACCCCGATGATGAAGATGAGGCGAAGGATATCGTGGACTGCGCGGTGAAGGATGGACTTATGGCCATGCCGGACGCGGAGGACATGGAGGAATGCCTCGACGACGTTGCAAGGGACGCGCAGGACAGGATGATTAACGACATATGCGAGCACATCCTGTCCGTTGAGAAGACCGTCATCAAGACGTATACCTTGGCGACGGGCGGCCCCGCCTATGGCGTGGAGATTCGCTATGACGACTGTGACGGACATGGGGAGGTCGACTCTGTACGGTTCTGGTATCAGGACTGGGACACGAAGAAGGCGTACTATTTCGTGCCGGAGGACTTATGGAGCGTCGTGCTCGACGTGCTCGGTGTGGAATACTAGAAACCAAGCGCTCCTTCGGGGGCGCGAAATGCGAAGGAGAATCACGATGCCTAGAGAATTGAAGTATTTCGAGCATGTCTTGCTATCGGCTTTGGCGAGCCTTGATGAAGCCCACGAAGCGGGCCGCATTCCCGAGGATGATGCGTATGTCTTTTCGTTGACGAGCATCGTCGATGACGTAAACCCCAATTCCACGAACCCGACGCAGGGGCAGAATATTGTGGTGATAGGTATGCCCGAGGACAGAGAAGAGAAGCCGCTCTTGCTTCGGGAGCGCATCACGTTCGTGGCGGCGGCCATGCATTCCATCATCGCCTTCGTGCAGACGGGCTTTGAGGAGGCGAAGGCGAATCCTTCGGAGAACGACTTTATGATGATGGATGAAGACCTCGGCGGAGACTTGAGGGTGAAGGCGATGGAGGCGTGCATGAGCGTCATTGCCGCCATTGCAGATCAACACGAAGAAGACAGTAACCAGATTTGGAACTGAAAGGAGATCGAATAATGACTGCGATGAACAACAAGACGACGGTGTTTGATGCTGGCGAGGTTTTCGGCGGACGTAAGAGCGGGCGTCCCGTGGTCGGCTTCCTGAAGCCGAACGACTACGTGCCTGATGAAGACCTCCGGTATGTCATGCCTCAGTGGGCCGGGGCCATTGCGTTCTGGTTCGCTCATGTCAAAGACCCGCTCTTCGTCTTCGGTCCGACCGGATGCGGCAAGACGTCGGCCGTGAAGCAGCTCGCACGCCGCATTAACTTTCCCGTATACGAGACGACGGGGCACAACCGACTGGAGTTCCCGGAGCTCGTCGGGCACCATGCCGTCATCGACGGCAACATGAAGTTCGAGTACGGTCCGCTCACGCAGGCCATGAAGTACGGCGGCATCTTCCTCTTGAATGAAGTCGACCTGCTCTCTCCCGATGCGATGGCCGGGATGAACTCCATCCTCGATGGCTCGCCGCTCTGCATTGCGGAGAACGGCGGGGAGGTCGTAAAGCCGCATCCGCTGTTCCGCTTCGTGGCCACGGCCAACTCGAACGGCACGGGCGACGAGACGGGCCTGTATCAGGGGGTCCTGCGCATGAACGCAGCCGCCGCCGACCGGTTTTTCATGGTCAAGGCGGACTACATGGCGGAGTCCTCCGAGCTCGCGATGCTCAGGAAGGCGTGTCCGCAGCTTTCGGATGAAGAGGTGGCGCAGCTGACGTCGTTTGCGCAGGCCGTTCGCAAGCTCTTTGCCGGGGATGGCGACGACACGCACGTCGCGCAGCTTTCCATTACCATGTCGACCCGCACGCTCCTGCGGTGGGGCCTCTTCATGCAGGTCCTGAAGGAGTCGGCGGGCAATGTGAACTATAACTTCTGCAAGCAGGCGCTTAACCACACCTTCGCATATAAGGCGTCGAGTTCCGACCGGGTGGCGATTGACGAAATCTACCAACGCATTTTCGGATAGGAGGATGTATGGACTACTTCGAGGACATCACAGGCAAGACGTTCGGAGCGCTGACGGCTCTCCGCGTCGTGCGGGTTCTTACCAGACAGGGGTTGCGTCGCAACAAGACCATCCCCGTCTGGGAGTTTAAGTGCTCGTGCGGCAAGACCATTGAGGCGCGCATTGATAAGGTGCTGATGGAATACGTGCAGTCGTGCGGCTGCAAGCAGAAGAGGATGCGGTCCGACTTCGGGTCGCACAACAAGACGCACGGCTGCACGTCCTCGTGGCTCTACCGCAGGCATAACGCTCTGCGCTTCATCGCAAAGGCGCGCAACCTTGATTGGGTGTGGCCGGACTTTCCGGCCTTCCTCGCATGGTTTATGCAGAAGTATCCGGGTGTTGCGGTGCAGGGCAGGAAGACGATTCCCAAAGGCTATCGCTTCATTCGCGACAGCCAGATGCGAGGCTTTACCAGAGAGAACCTCAAGTTTATCGGGCCGGATGGACGGGAGGTCTATCGGCTCGACTAGGAGATACGGGATGAGAAAGTATGGGGACGCCATATCAATGGCGCTGGTGGCGAAGGCTATCTCCACAGACTACGGCGTTACCGTAGATGTGGTGCCCGGTGTCGCAACGGCTATGACTGGGGTGACGAGCGATGGCGGGAAGAAGATTATCATCCCTGCCATCGAGGAGACGGGCGAGAAGTATCTCACGTATCTGCGAGGGTATATCGACCATGAAGCCGGACATGTGCGCTTTACCGACGACGGGGTAGATATAAAGGGCCTCGGCCCGCTTGAACGGCATCTGTGGAACATCTTTGAAGACTGCTTCGTAGAGCGGCGCATGTCCCGTGCCTTCATAGGATGCGGGGCGAACCTGCGACGGCTGGTCTTGGAGATATTCGACAAGGACGACGAACTTGCGACGGATATGCCGGGGCTTGCCGTGAACTACTGCCTTATCCGGGCGCGTGCGGTGGACGTACCTGCGTTGGAATCGCGGGCGAAAGCGTGCGGGGAGCGGCTCGATGCCGCCGTGCCCGGCCTGACCGAACGACTTGAGGACGCGCTTATCAGCGGGGCACGGTCGGAGAGCACGAAGGAATCGAAGGACCACGCCCTGCACGTGGCCGAGATTCTCCGGGATGCGGGCGTCGATATGCCGAGTGACGCGATGAAGGGGAACGAGGGGGACGGAGATGCTTTCGCTGACGCCGTCAAGAAGGCGATTGCCGAGCAGGTCGAAGCCAGCGAAGCGCCCGAGCCCGAGCAGATGGAGCGGTATACGGCGGGATGCGCCGGGAATGACGGCCGGGACCGCGACCGTCTGCTTGAGGAGCTTACGCCCAACGACATCTATGCGGCGCGCAAGGAGACGGGTGTGCTCGATGCCCGCCTGCGCTCGCTCTTGCAGACCGTCGCCCTGAATCGGGAAGGAGGTTTTCGTCGGGGCAGGCTCGATTGCAATAAGCTCCACCGTCTGGCCGTAAATAATGCGCGGGTCTTCGCCTCGCGTGTGGAGAAGATATCGCTCAATACCGAGATAGGTATGGTGGTCGACATGTCGGGCAGCATGTCGGGCGAGAAGGCGGTCGTCACTTCACGCTCACTCTTCGCCGCCATGTCGAGCCTGCGCAAGCTCCCCGTCTCCGTCCGCTCGTTTGCGGTGGGATTCTCGGGGAACGCTACCGTCGATATCCTTGACCCGCACGAGCCGCTCAGAATACAGATGCGCATCGTCCCGAGCGGCGGGACGTCGTGCGGTGAGGGCGTCGTCAGAGCGTTGATGAAGTTCGTGCCCGGGTCGGACTCGAGAAAGATTATTTTCATCCTTACCGACGGCAGGACATACAACGAGGAATATTTCAGGCTTGTCATCCAGCGGTGTGCGGCGCATGGCGTGGAGCTTTACGGCTTCGGCATCTGCGATGACGGATTGCGTGATTTCATGCCCCCGTCAAGGTGGCGGCGGGTGAATGATGTAAAAGAGCTCCCCGCCGCCATGTTCGGGATGCTCCGCCAAGCCTTCGGAGTATAGCATGAGATCGAAACTGGATGTATCTACCCCCCCCAAGGCGGGGAACGAGACGATCAACAAACTGCTCAAGATATGTGCAGAGATGGGATGTACGTTTCATAAAACGAAAAGAGGAAGTCATGTCAAGGTGCGCAATCGGAAATGGAATTCTCAGCTTGTTTTCAGCCTGTCGGACAGTCTTGCGTACAGCAGCGGCAGCAATGCGCGCGCGGCGTTCCGTCGATTCCTCCGCGAACAGGGTGTTGCGGGAGCTGAAAATATGCCATAAGCTCGAACCTATGGTGCAGCAGATGCTGCGCCATGAGTGGGGCTATGACGCCGTGCCGCCGTATCACGGGATGCGCGTCATGGCTATCCGGCTGATGACCGAAGAGCTTGCAGAGCTTGAGCCCCGGACGGGAACAGGCAAGGCGCTCCTCGTCTGGGGCCGGTATATCTCCATGAACAATCAAAACTACCAAAGGAGCGGACGATGAACGAGCATATGCAGCAACTGGAAATGGTCCTGACCAAGCTTGCGGCGAAGCTGAACGAGTTCAAGGGACAGCTTGCCGCCAACGATGAGAAGTGGCGGACGGTAAAGGACCTCTTCGCCAACTTCAACAATCGCCTCGTCGATGTGGAGAAGCGGCTGGAAAGCCTTCCCGTCGATCGGATGGCGGACATCGACGAACTCGATGCCGTCGTGAAGGCGATGCGCGCCGAGCTTGACGAACAGCGCAGGCAGGCGGCCGAGAAGCCGAAGCGCACCCGGTCAAAGAAGGCCGCGTCCATCATGACGAAGACCGTCGATATGGACGACGTGCAGCGCATCGAAGCCATGCAGCCCGAAGTCTACGGCAACCCCGAGCCTTTGAAGTCCATCGACTGGAAGAACATCTATGTCGAAGGTATCCATATCAATACGCCCATCATCAACCTCGTGAGGTCGACGCTTGCTTCGGGCTATGATACGGCCTACTCCGTTTCGCAGCAGACGGGTATCCCGGAAGAGGCGGCCCAGTACGTTATGGACATGAGCGAGGAAGGACTCAAGGCTATCATGGAAGCCACGGCTGCAACGGACTAGATGAAGATCTGCGGGGGCCAGGCGGCCCCCGCAAGGAGAAAGGGTATGCAAGATATTACGGCTTATACCATCATCACGGTCGTTCGTCATGTCGTGTGCTGCGTGGGCTTCGGGTTCGTGGCCTTTCTCATGTACCATGACCGGGGCAATTGGGGGTTGCTGTTTGTTGGAATCCTGCTTTTTGCGTTGCTGTGCTAGAGTTCCTACACCAACAAAAAGGCGCACGTCACATGTCCCTCGTGCGGATATGAATTCGTAGTGCAGGAGCACGAAAAATGCGAGTGATTACATTGGACTTCGAAACGTTCTGGTCGAGCAGGGACTACACGCTTTCGAAGATGGGGCCTATTGAATATGTCCGCGACCCACGATTTCACGCACAACTTCTCGGCGTGCGCGTGGACCGGGGTCGCGTCAATGTCTACGAACCCCACGAAATCCCCGAAGTCCTCAAAGTCCTCGGTCTTGAAGCGCCGGGTACGGTGGTCGTGGGCCATAACCTGCACGGCTTCGACGCCCTCGTGCTCTCCGAGCGATTCGGTGTCAGGCCCGAGTATATGGTCGACACGCTTGCGCTTGCTCGGGCGGCGGGCATCAGCCGTTTCCAGTCATGCAGCCATAAGGCGTTGTGCGAGTATCTGGGCACGGGGATAAAGACGGACGGCACGGCCGTGTCCGACGGGAAGCGCTGGCCGGATGACTTCACGCCGGAGGAACGAGAGACGTTCAAGCGCTACTGCGCTGACGATGTGCTGCAATGCTCGGAGAACTTCTTTATCCTCTCCCGGTATCTCACGCAGGAGGAACTCCGCTTTGAGAGCCTTACGGCTCGCATGACGACGGAACCCGGCATCTATGTCGACCGCCCCCTGTTGCAGCGGCACCTTGTGGAGATCGACGAGGAAACCGAGGACGCAAGACGCCAGCTCATGAGTGTCTTCCACTTCGGTACGACGGAAGAATTCCTTGCTAATATCCGCTCGAAGCCCAAGTTCTGCACGATGCTGCGAAGCCTCGGCGTCGAGCCGCCTATGAAAATCTCGGAGAAGAAGACCGAGACGAAGCGCAAACAACTCGAAGCCGCCATGTCTACGGCACCCGACGTGCGGGAGAAGAACCTCTACGCCGGGATGCTGGCCGACCCCGAGACATATACGGTATGGGAGCCCGCCCTTGCCAAGACGAACTTCGAGTTCACACAGATGCAGGACCACCCTGACGAGCGTGTGGCGCAGCTTGTCACCGCCAGACTGGAGAACAACTCATCTATTCGTAGAAGCCGTGTAGTGCGGTTTCTGGACGTCTCTGAGGGTGGGGGCAGCATTCCGGTCATGCTTCAATGCCACAAGGCTCACACGGGCCGTTACGGGGCGGGAACGGGGGAAGGAAAATCGGATGCCCTGAATTTCCAGAACCTCGGCAAGCGGAACCCCAAGCTGAAGACCATCCGCAAGGCGCTCGTCCCGGCACCGGGGCATGTCTTCGTAGCCTGCGACAGTAGTCAGGTCGAAGCCAGAATGCTCGCCTATGAAGCCGGGCAGGATGACCTGCTTGACGCCTTCCGGCATGGCCGCGACGCCTACGCGGAACTCGCCGAGAAGATGTCCGGTATCCCGGCGAAGACTATTCACGACGGTAACGAGTCCGGGGACCCCGAGTGCAAGAAGTACAGGACGGCAGCGAAGACGGCGATCTTGTCCGCAGGCTACCAAACTGGATTTTCCAAGTATTCCCATACGTTACTGCGTATGGGCGTCAAGCTCCATGACGACGTCGACCGGCACCATGCGCTGGCAAAGGAGACGCTCTACATGTACCGGGCGGATAACCCGCGCATCGTGTCGTTCTGGAAGCGATGCCAGTCCGTCATCGAACATATGGTCGCCGGGGGCGAGGGGTCTTTTGGCGGACCCGACGATGCGCTTTTCAAGTACGGCCTCATGGAGGTCGTGCCGGGACGCCCGCCGCTCATGTCCGTCAGATTGCCGAACGGCTATATGCTTCGCTATCCGAACATCCGCGCCGAGCGCAACGATGCGGGACGGTGGGAGTTCGTCTATGACTCGTGGCAGGGGCGCGCCATGATGACGACCCGCATCTATGGCGGGAGCCTTACCGAGAACGTCACGCAGGCCGTGTCGTTCGTCATGCTCAAAGGGCAGGCCATCGGCATGGCGGCGGCCAAGGTGCCGCTCATCTGCAACATTCACGACGCTTGGCTTTCCACCGTGCCTGAGGCGCGGGGCGAAGCGACGCTCAAGATTATGAAGTTCTTCATGTCCCAACCGCCGGTGTGGGCACCCGACTTCCCCGTAGCTTGTTCTGGTGAAATAGGCTATAACTTCTCCATCGCATAGGAGGCGAATATGAACACCGACCTGAAAGAATTCATGGCGCGCACGATAGGCAGCGCCGATAAGGATGAGATGATGCGAATCTGCACTGCGTTCGCCGAGCTCGCCTTGTATTATAGGGAGATGTGGATAGGCACCACCGTGGCTCCGGACGACAACGTGGCGCTCATTGTCCGCACGGTAAAGACCGTACGGGAGGGAAAGTGATGTTCGTGTTCTCCCCCTCCAACATGTCGACTTACCGCACCTGTCCGCGCAAGTTCCAAGCTCAGACCATCACGAAGGAGTTGCCTTGGCAGGCGACGGCTCAGAAGTCACGTGGCACGCTCGTCCACAACGTGGTCGAGATGGCGCTGCGCTCCGGCCTCGATGCCGTCACGAGCTGGCCGGAAGGGATCGACCTCGACTATACGCGCAACAGTATCGTCGAAGCCCGCGCAGCAGCGAGCGGCGGGAAGATTCTCATTGAGGAAGAGCTTACGCTGAACAAGACGTTCAATCCCACACCCGAGGGCTGGTGGGACAAGACGGCCTTCATCCGGGCGCGGGCCGATGCTGTGATTATCCCGGCAAGCGAAGTGCCGCCGCTCGTCGTCGACATCAAGACGGGGAAGAAGTGGGACGATGACGACTTCCAGCTTCGGGTGAACGCGCTCCTTTTGCATTTCGCAAAGAAATTCCCCGTCATCCGGTACGAGTACTGGTATGTCGACAGTGGCGAGACGTTCGGCAACACGATTGATTTCGCCCGTGGGCTATCTCCCGTACAGGACGTCATCGAGCTTATGAAGGAGATGAGCACGTCCATCAGAGATAGTTACTTCCCGTCTCAGAAGAATAAGTTCTGCAAGTGGTGCGGCTTGAGCGGCACGCCCTCCTGCGGTTTGTGAGGCGCGCCATGACACCGGAAGGGAAAGTCAAGGACGTTATTAAGAAACACCTTGCCGAGGCGGGCGTCTATTTCTTTATGCCTCGCGGTACCGTCTATGGCAGGCGCGGCGTCCCGGATGTCGTGGGCTGCATGAATGGGCGATTTTTCGCCATCGAGGTGAAGTCCGGGAAGAACAAGCCCACGAAGCTCCAGTCGATGGAGCACGACGCCATACGTGCGGCGGGGGGCGTGGCGCTCGTCGTCAATGAGGCGAACCTCGGCACGTTCATGGGTGAGTTACGGGAGCGGATGACATGAATCCATTCAAGGTGGGGAATACCGCCGTCGTCTACCCGGACAAGGGGACCATCCTTGTCCGGGTGCCGCCGGAAATAAAGGATGAACTTGGGGCCAAGGGGCTGAAGAAGGCATTCGTGCAGCAAGGACAGGACTGGCTCATGGTTCTGCCGTGGCAGGAAGATGCCATCATGTTGATGAAGAACATGGGCATAGACATCGTGCTGGCTGCACCGCTCGTCAAGCGCAATCAGGTCGTCATCGAGGGCAAGTATGCGCCGATGGCGCATCAGTTCTACACGGCGGCGTTCATGTCCATGTATCCGAGAGGCTACATTCTGAACGACCCGAGGACAGGGAAGACCGGCAGCGTCGTCGTGGCGATGGACTACATGCAGCGCCACGGCAAAGTGCAGGGGGCCTTCCTTATCATCTCTACGCTGACCACGGTGCGCAGCGTCTGGGAGGCCACCATCCGCGAGTCCATACCCACGACCCGGGTGGTGGTCGTCCACGGCAAGGACAGGGAGAAGCTCATCAACGAGCCGGCCGACTTCTACGTCACGAATTATGACTCGTGCCGTCTGTCCGAGCGCGCCTTCGTGGACGCCGTGAAGACGGGGCGCATCGGAGCGGTCGTCATCGACGAGCTTACGAACGTCGGCAACACGCAGTCCAAACGCTTCAAAGCCATCGATGCGATTTGCAATCGCACCGGTCTTGAGCGCGTCTACGGGCTTACGGGAAGCCCCGGTGAAGACCCTGAAACCGTCTTCGGCATGTGCAAGATGGTCAACAGGACACGTCTGCCCTGCACTACGAAAACTTCGTGGCTCGACCGCACCACGATGCAGGTGGGTTTCGAGAGCTTCATGCGCAAGCCGAGGCCCGAGGCCCCGTACATCATCCAGAAAGCGATGCAACCCGCCGTGCGTTTCGCGAAGAAGGACATCATGGATTTGCCTCCCGTGGTCACACAGGACCGACAATGCGAGACGACATCCGTGCAGAAGCGGTTGCGGGAAGAATTCAGAGCCGAGTCCGTGGCGCTCCTTGAGAGCGGTGAGGCCATCACAGCCGTCAATGGCGGCGTGCTTCTCCAGAAACTCATGCAGGTGGCGCAGGGATTCGTCATGAACAAGGACAAGGAAACGACGGAGATAGACCATGCCCCGCGTTCGGCCTGCATCATCGACGCCATCGCGGAGACGGACCGCAAAGTGGTTGTCTTTTCTTGCTATAGAAAGGGCATCAGTCTGCGCGTGGAGCAGATAAAGAAGGCGGGTTTCACCTGTGCTTATATCGATGGCTCCGTGCCGGACAAGGAACGTACGGACATCCTGCGGCGCTTCCAGTACGAGGACGCTCCGCATGTGCTCGTATGCCACCCGACCACCACGGCGTATGGCGTCGAACTGTCGCGGGCGGACACCATCATCTTCGACGGTCCCCCGCTTCTCGGTGGCTTCATCTACGCTCAGGCCCTCGAACGCCTGAGTTCCTTGAAGCAGGAGGCTGACAAGATAAGTGTCATCCGCGTGATGACGTTTCCGGAAGAAAAAAGATTCTTCAACGCACTTGACAAAGGAAGGGAGATGGGACAAATTATAAACACATTGTTTGAATCTATAAGTAAGGGTGAGTTATGAACGAGAAGTTTTTCAAAGCAATCGAGTCCATGTTGCCTGCCGTATTTTCCCGCAAGGAATTGGAAGAACGGCTGAACGGTCTTATTACAAAGGCCACGATGTCGGCGGTGGATTCGCAGGGTAGGGGGCCGAAGTCGCAGCGCTTCGGAAACAAGATCGTGTATGTCCGGGAGGACTTCATGGAATGGTTCAGGGAGGTGTATAAGGATGGGGATGAACACGCTTCCGGTGTTGATAAGCCGGTATATCGAAGCAAGACGTCAAAGGCTTGAGCTGGAAGCTCAGGCGGCGGAAATAGCGACCGAACGAGAGCGACCGTTGCAGGAACAGATTCTCGCGCTCATGGCGGCCGATGGGGTATCTTCCCTGAAACTTGAAGGCATCGGGCGGGTTGTCCGCCGCTCGAAGGGCCATTATGAAATTCGGGACACCGAGAAGCTCGCCCGCGTCATGTTGAAGAACATGTGCGTGGCCGTGCAGAATGGCCGCCCTCTCACTGACGCCATGCTGCTGCAACGGCGAGTAAGTCGTGACGCCGTGGAAACGCTCTGCGATGGACGAGAACCGGCTGCGCTCGAGGCTATCGGGCTCGCCTATGTAGAGAAAGATGAACTTTCAATTACGAGGAACTGACTATGTCTCAGCTTGCACCTATTGCGTTTTCGTCCATGCCTCCGGTCCTTCCCTCCAACATCGCGGCGCTCGCCGAGCAGTCCTTCACGGATGCCTTCTCCGGTTTTTCGAGCGGACTTCGGTGGGTTCGTCACACCAACAACGGATTCGAACTGCGGCGTGGGGGGAGCACCGAAGATACCATTATGGTCAACGCCTTCGTCGCCGTCCTGTTGAAGGTGTCGCCGTACAACCACTGCACTTGGTATGAACGGGACTTCGCCCCCGGGCAGGAACCCGAGCAGCCGAATCTTGTCTGGCTTGACACGCAGGGGAACGGTACGCATCCGGCGGCGCTCCCTCCTCAGTTCCGGCAGAAGATCGTAAAGAACGGCCGTGAGGTCTGGGCCTACAAGATCGCCCGGCGTACCGTATGGGCCTTGGCGAAGATGGGGCCGACCGGCGTGTCCTCCATCGACTTCGACAACCCCGTGCTTTTGGACATTTCGAGTTCGTCGCTCTTCGGTCATGCGCAGCCGCAGGCTGGTATCTTCAAGTGGAACGAACTCGCGGCTTTCTGCAAGCAGCGCAGCGGCAACGGCTTCGTCTGCTCTCCGACCATGTTCCTCACCCGCATCGTGCCCGACAACATGGCGCACACCATCGGTGTGTGGAACTTCCAGCCTATGCTGAACCAGCAGACCGGACAGCTTGAGTACCTTCCGTATGACCTCATCGAGCAGGCGTTCACTCGGGCACAGGCACCAGATGTAGTAGAAAACGTCATGGTCAAGGAGAAGCTGACGATGGACGGCTCTGCCGTGCAGACTCCTGTCCAGCAGCCCGTCGCACCTGTCCAGCAGCCCGTCGCGCCTGTCCAGCAGCCCGTCGCACCTGTCCAGCAGCCCGTCGCACCTGTGCAGGCGCAGAAGCCTGTGCTGACCATGCCGCAGGAAATTCAGGTGCCCGCCGCAGAAGACATGAGTGCGGAAGACCTCGCCGCACTTGCGGCACAGACTGCGCAAATCCTTGGCGGTACGGCATCTGTGGTCGCACCTGTCGCCCCCGCGCAACCTGCGGCGACGAATGAAGATGTGGCGGCGTTTAACGCACAGCGCTTGATTGACGTTCTCTCGTAGCTTGAAATTCGAGAGGAGATAGGGTAAGTGGTCACTCATGCTCTGCGCTGAGTGGCCACTTATTTTTAACTGGAAGGGAGATACGACATGACGAATATCACAAACGAAAAAGCCCCCTTCGTCGGAGATACGATCAACGAAGGGGGAGGAGACCGGCGCAGCTCTGCGATAAGCAACATCCGGTGCGCACATCTTTATCGCATTCTCCCTCAGCGTGTCAACCCTTCCGAGCGATTTTTCTCGTTCAACCTATACGGCAAGTCGCCGCGTCAGATACCGGTACGCGATGTCTTCGAACTAGAGCGATACGCGGATGAGACGGCCGCTCGTGGCGGCGACGCATACTTCGCTCTCGCATCCTTCGCAGACGGTGCGCACCGCACGCAGGCGAATGCTGTAGCGGCGCGCAGTCTCTGGGCCGACATCGACGTCGGCAAGCCCACGAGCAAGTATAAGAACAAGGGCGAAGCCCTCGCAGCCTTGGCGCGATTCGTCGAGGCCACAGGTCTGCGGCCGGGTATTGTTATTGCTTCCGGCATGGGGCTGCATGTCTACTGGACGTTCTGGAAAAACATCCCTATCGAGCCGTGGCGCGGCATGGCCGCCTTCTTCCATCGGCTCTGCATCGAGCAGGGACTTGATGTAGACCCGACCCGCGCCGAGGACCCGGCAAGCGTCCTGCGTGTTCCGGGCACCATGCATCGGAAGACGGGCAACGTGGTCACAGTGCTTGGTTCAAACGGACCCATCTATCACGCCGACGATTTCATGCGCCGCGTCTACGACAACCTCGTCGACAAGTCTGCTGCCCGTCCGCTTTCCCGTTCAGTCGCGCCCAAGCAGGTGCCCGCCGTGCCCAACTCCATGAAGCTTGCTGAGGTGACCGGCTTTATCGAGCCTCCCACCGCCGACGCCGAAAAGGTCATACGTCAATGCCGCGCCGTCTTGTCCGCAGGGTTGGGCACTTATCCGCAGTGGTTTGCCATGATGACGGTCATGAAGCGGTGCGCAGACGGCAGGACATGGGCGCACAAGCTGTCGTCCTTCGACAAGGCGCGCTATGACTATGCCGACACCGAGAAGAAATTTAATGACGCGCATTACGACGCGCCCGCGCTGTGTTCCACCTTCGAGAACATCTGCCCACGAGTCTGTGCCGCCTGCCCGCATCGGGGCAAGGTAAAGACACCCGTGCAGCTGTCGAAGCTTATCATCTCCGAGCCCGTAGAGCCGCCGGTGGAGCCTGCAATCACGCCTTCTGCTCCAGCGCCCGAGCGTCCTGTCGTCGCCGAAGTCCACGAAGATTGCTTCGGAACTAGCACTCCCGCAGCTACGAAGGAGCTCGTCTGGCCGTCACCCGGTCAACTGGCCTGCCTGCCTCTCGTGAGTACCAGATTCTTCCAGAAGGATGACGGCGTCTATATGAAGGTGCCCGTCACCGACGACCAGACGGGCGAAACGAAGTACGTCGACAAGCGGATTATCAACGGCCGCATTCAGCTCCGTTACTGCGTCTACGACCGCGACGAAACCGCTATGCAGGATGCGCGGAGCTTCGTGTTCTCCGTGTGGCCGACGGGCGGCTACGCTCATGACGTCGTCTTCAACGTAAGAGATCATATGCGTCCCGACGCCATCGTGATATGGCTCTACAACTCGGGCGCGAATCCGGCCGACCCGTACACCAAACCTTCTACCTACATCGCTTTTATGAACGCATATCTTAATTCAGTGCAGGGAACGGTGCCGGAGCTGCGTACTTACGACCGCTTCGGTTGGGTGGAATACAAGGACCGCAACACCCAAATGGTCCGTAAGGGCTTTCTTACCGGCGCGGGACTCGTAACCGAGGACGGCTTCGTGGACGTGCGCTTCGGCGACCTCGCCCGCGAGCACGCGAACCGGGACTTTGTCCGTAAGGGTTCTCTTGCGAAGTGGAAGGCCGTGCCGCAGATGTACAGGCTCCTCAAGCAGGAGATAGGACAACTCGCCGTCTGCATGTCTCTGGCGGGGCCGCTCATGCCGCATGGTTCGGGCGAGGCCAAGAACGCCATCCTTTCCATCTGGAGCGCCGAGTCGGGACGTGGCAAGTCGCAGCTCCTGCGTACCTGCGCGAGCATCTGGGGCAACCCCGCCACGCAGTTCTTCACCCGTATGGAGTCATCCGTAGCGCGGGCAAGACGACTTGCCATCTGGCAAAACATCCCCGGCTTCATGGACGAGCTCACCGACCTGAAGGACGATGACCTCTTCGCGCTCGCCTATACTCTGACAGGCGGTAAGGAGAAACAGAAGCTGAAGTCCTCGGGCGATGCCTTCGTGAAAACCGGAGACTGGTCCACCGTCGTCATCTCCACAGCCAACCGCTCCTTCAAGGAAGCTATCTCTCGTTGCGCCGGGGACTCGGAAGCGACGCTCCAACGTGTCATGGAGTACTGCTGTGACTTTGAATCCTACGAAGACAAGCCCACCGTCCAGAAGTACATCAACGCCTGCATGACCTGCTGCAACGAGAACTACGGATGGGCCGGCCCTACCTTCCTGCATTATATTATGCAGCGTCCTGACCTTCTCGATACGTTGACCATCAGGGCCGAGCACTGGTTCCTGCGGCACAAGTTCGACAACAAGGAACGCTTCATGGGATACGCCCTGTTCCTTGCGCTGCAAGCGGGGCGGTGGGCGAACGAATGCGGTCTGCTCGATTACGACATGGACGCGCTTGAGAAGTGGGTGCTCAAGGTCTTCGTTCCGCAGAACCGCAAGGGGACGCAGGAGTTCGCTCCCGATTTCGTAGAATCAATGGCGACGTTCCTGCTTGAGAAGTCCAGCGAGACACTCGTCGTGAAGCGTGATATGCGGGACGAGCAGACTGAGCCCGACCCCATGAGCGTCGCGGAGTTCGACAAGTTCGTCATCCGCTACCCGGCGTCATACCGGGATATCACCGTCCGTATCGAGACGGAAGCGAAGGCCATTTGCGTAGCCGTATCGAAGTTCAACGACTGGTGCCGAACACGAAGCCTCTCACCCAAGGTGGTGAAGCAGGAACTCGCCAAGAAAGGCATCAGAAGCGCCATTAAGGTCATGTCCCTGACACGAGGGCTCAAGGCGTTGCCGACACCCTACGTGCGCTGTATGGTCTTCGACGCCGCCGCCTTCACCAAATTGGGGTTCGCGATAGACGTGAGCCCCGTCATACCGCCCGCAACCGGGCAATAAAAGGAGACCCGCGATGAGCGAAAAGAGTTTCGTGACCTTGATGTCACTGGTTATTATCTGCATCTTCATGACGTCATGCTCGGCATTGGTTTGGGGGTCGTGATGGAAAAGCATTACAAGTTCAATGGCCGCGACGTCACCGGCGATGAGCTGGTATCTTTGGCGCATAGCCTGACTGCGGAGGGGCAGAAGGCGCAAACGAAGTGCGCGCAAGCAACCGACAAATTACGCAATTCGGAAATGGCGCGCATTAAACTTGAAGATCAGCTGACCGAAAGCAGAAAAGAAAAATTCCGCCTTAAGGATGAAGTGGAGAAGCTGCGGGAACAGATGGGTAGACGGCGCATCCGAGTCCGCTTCAAGACCGCATGTTATGCTGGCATAGCCAGTTATCTGGCTGCTTCGCTGATAATGTGGAATCTGGATATAAGCGAATGGAGTGTGGATTGCAGAGCCGCCTGCGTGATGGCTGCATTATCCATAGCTGTACTTGTCGAAACGATTGAATATTTTAAGGATGATAGATAGAACAAAGGCCCCCATATGGGGGCCTTTGATTTATTTGCGGTAGCACGCCAGCAAATTGGGGTCTATGTCGAGCAGCCGCTCCATGTCATCGATGATATCCGTGCGGTAGACATTCACCTCACCCCATCGACTGTCGGGAGACTTCTTAATCTCAGCGCCGCGCATACGCGAGCATGACGTCAGAAATTTTCCGATGGCCGCACAGGTCCTCGGAGACGTGTCGATGAAGTAGTGCTTGAGCCACGGGATGGCGGTTACAGCTTTCCATTCCCGCGCATTGCCGATGACGATTTCAAGCATCTCCTTCTCTTCCGTCAGTTGCTGGTTGGCGGCGGTGAGGGCGAGATTCTTCTCGTACTCGTCAGCCCAAGCTCGTGCGGCCTCGGCGGGGTTGGCGAAGTCGGGAAGCGTTGTAGAATAGCCGCCGGTCTTGCGAATGGAGGGGAGGACTTCATGAGTCACCCATCGCTTGAACGCTTTGGCCTCGGGTTTACGAGAACGCAGGATGAGTGAGTAAAGACCAGCCTCTGAAATAATTGACATTTCTTGCTGGCCACCAAGGGTGTCAGTAATACTGACACCCTTTTCATCGTCGTCAAGCGAAGCGATAGCGCCACGGTTGTTGCTGAGGTCCAGACAATCACACACGTCCTTCGCCACGAACCACGGATCATCTCCCTGCATGACCACGCGCACGGAACCAAATTCTTCTTTCTCAAAAATCTTGACATCTGTGCTACTCATTGGTAGTTTCCTTTTTGCGGTTAGAGGTTCTTGTGAATGCGAGGCCCTCATACCCCCGTTGGATATGTAGCTCGCACCTTCTTTCTAACGGTAGGCCCCCAAGCTGTCAAGGCTTGGGGGTCTTTGCGTTTAAGACCTCACGCAAAAAACTCCCGCATCGGGGGAGCGGACCCGATGCGGGAGTCAGGCCGTATGCCGCTGTGCGCGGTGCGGCACCAGACCTGATTCCTGAATCTACTCGGCCTTCTTATACTTCGGCGGGTAGATGTAAAAAGTGGGTTGCACGAGCGCGACATGCCCGTTGCAGTTTGTAGCTGCGACGCTCACAGAGACACGAAGCGGCATGACGTTCTCGTAGGTGTCGGCCGCCACAGGCATCATACTGGGCGCGAGGCCCTCGAAGTACACGAGGTTCGCGTCCTGTTTGGCCGTAATCCAGTCATTGTCCCCGACATCTACGGCAATCGTCATGGGCTGGTCGCCGGTGAAGCCCACGGAGCCGTGCCAGTACTGGCCGCTCTCTACGTCAGGCATGGCGACGCTCGCTACGGTAGCCGGGCGGCATTCGCATGGTTTGTCGGAACAGCAGTCATAGGAACAGATGAGATCCTTGACGGCTGCAATGAGTGCGGGCTGCACCAATGTAATGCAGGACCCGTACGGATGTCGAAGGGGCTCGGTGCCTTCGATGCCACGGTCAACAACAAGCAGGCCGTCGACGTTCATGATTTTTACCGCCTCATACTTGGCGTCGCTGCGGATGCTCGCAAAGGTGTAGTCTCCGTCATCCGACAGGAGCGCCTTCAAATCATTCAGTGCGCCCGGCAGGAGAGGAAGTGCGCGGTCGTCTTTCTGCATGACTTCGTCGAGTCGTGCCGTGAAAATCTCGTTTTTGTAGCTCATGACAGCTTGCCCTCCAGCACTACAACACGAACCAGCAGGTCGCCTACGACTGATTGCAGCCTCTCGACTGCGGACTCAAGCTCGGCAATCTCCGCCGAATGGTCTGTACCGGGGATGCCTTGCGGTCCCATCGGTCCGGCGGGGCCTTGCATACCGGTGTCGCCCTTTGGCCCGGCAGGACCCATTGGGCCGGTATCACCTTTCTCGCCCTTGTCGCCTTTCTCGCCTTTTTCTCCGGGTGCACCGGTTGCCCCGCGCAGCCCGCGTTCACCCGTGTCGCCCTTGGGTCCCTGCGGCCCCATCGGACCCTCGACACCCTGCGGTCCCATCGGCCCGGCGACACCGCGGGGACCGGCAGGACCAGCGGGACCGGCAGGGCCGACGTCCCCCTGAGGCCCGGCTACGCCCTGCACGCCGGGGACGCCGCGAGGCCCGGTATCGCCGGTGTCGCCCTTGGGTCCGCGTTCGCCCGTGTCGCCCTTTTCTCCCTGCGGCCCACGGGGGCCGGCCGGTCCCATCTGTCCCTGAGAACCCGTATCGCCCTTGGGACCCTGTGCGCCCGTCGCACCGGTCTGTCCCTTCTCTCCCTGCTCTCCACGCACGGGTGTGTCCCACATAAGCCGGGTAGGGGAGTTTTCGGTATAGGCCAGCACCGCGCCCTCGAATGGGTCGGGAGGCAGAGGAATGCCGCAATGATGGTAAGGAAAAGGCGGATGCCCGCAGCCGCAATGGTTGTCGTGAATACCCATAATTATTCTCCACAGAGGTCGAGCGCAAAATCCACGGCCGCCTCGTCGATGAAGTGTTCTCCGCAAGCCGGAGTAATGTCGATATCGAACCGCGCCAATACGCAGATTTCAGGCGGGCGGCAAGGGGGAGGCGGCGG
>UMFE01008512.1_pt1 | contig 20358 bp, 14 predicted proteins | sample 1964911 | NCBI WGS metagenome assembly UMFE01 (sample SAMEA4836036, study PRJEB28245) | human gut metagenome | biome: gut microbiome; material: fecal sample | place: Denmark | collected 2008
AGCCCGGGTGATAATTGGTGGGCGTCGGGGTCGGCGTTATAACCGGCACATCTTCCGCTGTATTCGCCGGGGATTTGCCGGGCTTGGGCGTATTGCGTCTGCCGGATGTATCGTTGGCTCCTGCAGTAGGCGCAGTCACCTCCGGCCCAAGGCTGATTGTAAGCGTTACTGTCATGCCCGGCTCTATATGTGCGCCGGCTTCTATGCTGGAGGATATTATAAGATCCTTTGCAATCTCGTCACTGTGTATGTATTCAAGATTATATCCTATGCCCAGCGCTTCCAGCCGCTGCTTTGCCTCGTCCGCGCTCCAAAGCGCCACGATTGGCATGGTGCTGTTGTCAGTATACAGGTCTTCGGGTCCGGCGCTTATTATAACGGCAACTACGCCGCCGGAATACATGCTTTCGCCCGCGGCAGGCTTCTGATTGGCTATAAGCTCCTCTGCCACGGTGCTGCTGTACGTTTTTCCGAATATTTGAATAAATACGCCGCTGTCCGCTGCATGCTTCCTTGCCTCGTCAAGGCTCAGCCCTACAAAGCTCGGCGCGTTTATTGCGGTACCCGCGCTTCCGCCGAAGGCCTTGCCGAAAACCCCGAACAACGCCAGCACAAGCACGATTGCCGCTGCCGCGCATACGGATATTATTGCAACGGTGGATATCTTTTTCTGCAGGCTCTTGTCGCTTGAGCTTGCGCAGCTATCGTTAACCCTTGCAACGGCATCATGCGAGTGCAGCTGATTATAAAGCTTTAGCACGCCCGCCGTGCGCAGGCCGGGATCTACGTTTAATGCATTGAGCAGGGCGTTTTCGCTGCTTTTCGTCATTTTGGCGGAGCATTTGGAAGGTGGAACAAGCCCTGCGCCGGCCCTTCTTACCCATGCGTTTTCAGGCGTTCTTGCGCAGCAAGCCCTGTATACAACGGCAGCCAAGCTGAACGTATCGGTAAAGGGGCCTATGTCGCCATCAGGGCAGTAACATTCTTCCGCCATATATCCGTTGGAAAGCTCCGCGTCAGCGCTGCACGAGCCTGCAACCAGTGCAAGTGCCTCCGCAAGCACCAGCTTTGCCCTTCCCGATTGGGTTATGGATATTGAATACGGCGATATGCCGCAAAGGAATATGTTTACCGCATTCAGCTCCCCAACGGCCTGAAAAACATCCGCAAGCAAGGAAACGGTTTCCCCAAGGCCAAGCCTGCCGCCCATTGAGCGCAAATGTTCCTCCAACGAATAGCCGTGAAATAATTCGCTTATGGCGTACACGGTTCCGTTCTCCTGAAAGGAGCCGATAACGTTTATTGCGCCGCGCTCCGGCCTTATTGATGATATGCGCTGCAAATCGCCCACAAAGCGGATTTTTGCGGAGGAAAAGCTTGCTGCGATTGCGGGCGAATACGGCTTTACCGATTGCGAACCGGCAGCTCTTGAAACCAGCTTCCTCGGCATAAATTCTGTTATCGATATCGGCTTCTGCCCGTGCATATCAAAGCCGAGATATGTTATGGAGGCCTCGCTTACGCTCATAAGCCTGCCAACAAGATAATCGCCCTGCGATAAATACGTGCCCGGCGTAAGCTGCTCCGCGGTTTGCGCGGGCGTATTATAAACATAGCCGCAGTGCGGGCAAACCTCCACGCCGCTTGCGTTAACCTCCATACATCCAAGACATCTGTACGGTTTAAGCATGTTATCTCCCCTCCGGTCAATGTGAATCAGTCAATAAAATATACGTTATCAAAGGCATTGGGCTTTCCGCCAAATAAGCTTTGATACTTTTTGGTAAGCACCTCGTTCCTAACCTCCTTGTTAACGGGCAACATTATGCCGTCCGTTGCGGAAGCCCCGCTTATAAAGATGCGCGTCTGTGCGTCGTTGCCGACAAGCGCATTTATAAACATGGCGGATGACTCGGCTTTTCTTTCGTCCATGGCTGCGCGCTCGCTTATGCATAGCTCCGCATGCACCGGATATGCCTTGCCATCCGGAAGCCATAAGAGCATAAGCTTAAAGCTCATCATTCCGTCCGTATTGGTTTTTTGCATTATTTCCGCATAATTTGCGCTGCCTGTTATCATATAGGCCGCCTCACCCGCCGCAAATGCATCAAGCGCGTTTTCAAAGCTTCTTTCCTGCGCGGCGTACAGCCTTGACGCTGCGCCCTCTCCATACAGATAATCGAGCGCGCCGTAAGCTTCCGGCATTATGCTCACAAGCCTTGAAGCCGCGGAAGCTTCCTGTTCTGCGGTGCCGTCGGAATCATTCGCTCCGTTAGTTTTATCGCATTTCAATATACCCGCCGGTGTTGAGCCTTTCGCGGCCGTTTGTATGCTGCCGTCCGGCGTAAGGTCAAGCGTTTGTGCCGGTGTCGGCGATGGCTCCGGCGTAGCTTCCGTTCCGTCTGTTTCTGCGGTGGGTGCGGGGTCTGCCGTGGGTTCGGGCTGCGGTGCATCCGTGCCGTATCCATCCGGGGTCTGCCCGTCTTCGGCTTCCGTATCCGTGGAGCCGGTATTCAGCATAAGTGCGGCTATTTCCGCTTCCGTAAAGGCATCATCGGCCAGCTCCGTGTTTACGCATATCATATATACGCTGTAACCGAGCGGCAGACATACGGAGCCTCCGTTTTGCTGTACGTATTGAGCCAATACGCTGCCGGTTTCCGCGTCAGCGTGCATATCCTTTGCGCTTACAAGCTTTTCTCTGTCATTAGAGGATGAATACATAAATATATCTGCATCGGGGACGGTTTTTTCCTCCTTAAAGCCGCAAAGCCTGTTCTGCGCGTTTACATCGGATGCCGCAAGGTCAAACGCTTCCCTAAGCTCTGGAGCATAATGCAGCTTCAGCGTATAAAGCGAAACAGATGTAATTGCGAGCATCAGCCCGAGTATCATGGATAGTATGGCCGCAATTATAGGAACAACGCGGACATTGGTGCGCTTTTTCGCCTTTTTCTTTAAAGCCGCCGCATCCAATGTTTCAACCGTGATATCGTCCTCCATAAAGTCGCTCATAAATCGGTCTATATCCTTATAGCGCGCCGCCGGTTCAAGCGAAAGCGCCTTGTCTATGGCCGTTGCCATAGGCGCAGGCATATTTGAGTTAATGAATCTCAAACCCGTATAGTTATCGTAAGCTTCGCGCCCAAGCGCGGCGGGCGGGTAATTGCCGCATAAAAGTCTATATAAAAGTGCAGCAAAGGAGTATACGTCTGCCGCCGGGCTAAGCCTTGCGCCGCTGTCGTATACCTCGGGTGCGATGAGCGCACTCAATGAAAGCTGCCTCTCCTTATCGCGCTTTGACATGGATTGCATACTGAAAAAGTCAACTATTCTCGTTGTGCCGTCGCTGCACATCCATATGTTTTCAGGGGCAAGGTTGGTATGCACATAGCCCTCCTCATTGAGGCTTTGTATTGCACCGGCGAGCTGTAAAGCTATGTTTTTTATAGCCGCGGGTGATGAGCATACCGGATTCTTTATAAGGAAATCGGATAGCATCATACCGTCCAGCCATTCCGTAACGGCGTATACGGTATTGTTTTCTTCAAATATATCATAAATGCTTACTATACCCTTTGCGTTAAGGCGCATTACTGCCATAAGCCCTGCCCAAAACTGCTTTTTTGCAGATTCAAGCTTTTCGTTCGAATCCGGGCCAACCGCATAAACGCAAGGGGAATTTCCCAAACGGGTCATATGCTGCTGCACAAGGCATTCGCGTATATACACCCTTCTTTGCGATGAAGAGTCGAACCCCGCATACCATACCTCTTTATCTGAGAAATATATGCTCATTCCAAGCATATAGCGTCCCTGCGCCAACATGGTTCCCGGCGCAAGATGAGAATGATGAGCCGCATTGCTGTTGTTGACATGGCCGCAGTGCATACATACATCAAACCCCCCGGTATTGCGCATACAGCGCATGCATAAGGATCTATTCATCACAATTCCCCCAGATTTTCAAATAAGTTATTTGCCGCACAACGAATCCCTGCGGCGATGTCGATACCCTTCTTAGGCCCTGTTAAGGGCCTAAGAAGGGTAAATATAAATGCTTTTTTGTCCTATCAGCCCAAGCGGAAGGTGTTTTTGCGGCTGCCGAGGTATATTACCGTACCGGCAGGCAAGCTGTTGGGCATATTGGAATGCAGGCGGGTGTTATCGTCACGCCACGTTCCGTTTTTGGAATAGTCGGTTACGATATAGCTGTTACCCATAGCAGAATAGCGAATCGAGCAATGCATATGGCTGACCTCGATATTCTTATCATCAAATACTATCTGGCATTTCATGGGATCGCGGCCCAAATTGACGGTTTCGTTATCCCTCATGCTGAATACGGCGCCTGCATATGTTCCGGAAAGAGCAGTAATGCGGCCGTCGGCGCGCGTGCGAATAATACGATTGGGATCATCGGGAGGCGGTATGATGGGACGTGAGCCCCACTGTATATCATTCTTGTAAGCGATAATTATATCCAGTATGAGCATGGCGATCTCCATACCGGGTACAAAGACTATAAGCGCAAGCAGGGGATTGAAACCGAATTTTTCGTAGAACTCCCTGCAAAACATATAATTCACATAGTAGCGAACCAGCAGCCATGCAAAAGTCAATATGGAGGAAATATAGGAAGCCACAGGTATAGTCTGAAGCGAGGAACTGCCTATAAGGGCAAACAGGAGATTAACGAGTGTTATGAGGACAAAGCCGCAGCTGCCGAAGAAGCAAAGCTGCCACATTGGTTTGCGAGCTATTTTCAGCCTGTAAACATCTTGGGCGAACGGAACATAAGCCATCCAATCGTCCTTAACTTTGACTTTGCGGCCGATGTGCTTGAGTGTGTTGCAGAAGAAGATATATCCAAGCACGACCAAAAACAGCCCAAGGATAATCAACAGCACATTCAACAGCACATAAACACCACGGAACGTTCGGATAGCGTAAAAAAGATCATCAAAGTAATTAGGCATGATATGATATCCTCCTTAGTAATAAATGATTAACGGTTGCAAAGCAGTTATTGATTGTCCTTATCCCAAGAGAAGCATTCATCGCAGCAGGGGATAAGCATAAGCTCAACACTGCCGACCTTTATGCGGTCATTTTTCCTGAGCGGCATTGCACCAAGCACTACCTCTTCGTTTACATAGGCAAGCTCGGTAGCTTCACCCGGCCGCGCCATGAATACATTTTGAATCGGCTCATACACAACCACGGCGTGCTTTAAGCGCGAAACGGAGTTTTCGCCTGTAAGCGCTACGCTGTTTTCCTTATTCCTGCCTATAAAGTTTGAGCCTGCACAAAGCCGGTATTCCTTGCCGCGGTTCTTACCGGCAGTGCATACCAACCAGCCGACCACAGGCTTTAAACCATCCTTGAATAATCCTTTGTCATTCCAGCTGATGGTTTTTTCGGGATCGATATCGGGTTTGTCCGCAGGACCGCCTGAGCCGTCAGGATTAATGCTAACGGTTTCGTCGTTGGAACTGTTAGATCTGGGGGGATTAGGATCGTATGGGGCGGTAATGCCGCCAGTGTTCGAAGCAAGAGAACCGTCGCAATGCGGACAGCGAGGGTAAGCGTCTGCGTCGTAAAAATGACCTTGGGGACAACGCTGAAGATTCATGATATTACTTCCTTTCTTTGTTAAATGGTTGGTTATATTATACGTGTGCGCGTCCCTTTAGGAGCAGCTCACGATAGCAACCGTAATATTGTCGTGCTTTATCCAATGCTTTGAGAAAGCAGCCGAGGTGAGCGCCTGCGGTATTGTAGCGGGTAAATCCTCGTTTTCGGCGATAATTTGCGCTATCTCATCATCGGACATTGCCTTGGTAAGTCCATCTGAGCAGAGCAACAGAATATCATTCGTTTTGGCGGGTATGCCTTCGGCCTCTATATCGATTATGTCCGGCCCCGTGCCCATACCCACATAGCTTATAAGCGCTTCCTTCTGTCGGTCCGCCTTAGCTTCTTCCGGGGTGATTTCGCCATCCTTCACCCGTTGTGAAAGCACGAGGAAATAGTTGTGGTCTCTTGTAAGCTGAGTCAGCTTACCTGAGCGGAAAAGGTATATGCGGCTATCGCCGACTGAGGCGAAGTATATTCGGGAATTGAGCACAAGCACGCTTACAAGCGTGGTGCCCCCGCCCAATGGGGAGCCGGATTCGTTTTTAAGTGCGGCCACGGACCTATCGGCAAGGGGTATTTCTTCTGTATAAAAATCCCGTGCCGAGCCGTATTGCATTGAATAATACCTTGAAAACAGATATTCCGCGCAGCAGCGGCTCGCCCGTTCGCCGCCCTGCATACCGCCCATACCATCGCAGACTATTGCAAGGCAGCCCTTGCTTCTGAGTATGGCTGAAGGTATGCCGGAGCCCGGAATCATATAGAAATCCTGCTGGTTTGCTCGGTTGCCTATTATGCTGGAGCAATACGCATGTACTCCGCTTCCGGTCTTGCGCGGTGTTCTGGCTGCCCTACGGGCTTCCTTCCTTGCCAAGGCTATTTGCCACAATAGGCTCACCGTGCCTATTATGAAAAGTGCCGCTCCCGCTATTAGCCAAATTATTGGGTTGACGCTGTGCAGTATGTCGTTCATTTCAATACCACCCTGACTATATTGTTGCTTGAAGCCATTTGTAGCTCTGCGTCGGAATTGAGGACTGTTCTTTCTCCGCGCCTTAGCCACGTGCCATCGGATACCATGGTTCCGTTTACCGAATCGTCGATAACGGTTATACTTTGGGTGTCCGCATGATATATAAGCCGGCAATGCTCCCTGCTTATGCGCGTGTCGCTCATGCATACAAGGTTGCAGGCTTTATTGCGGCCTACCGTAGCCACAATCCCATCCGCAAGCGGTATGGTCTGTACGTCCGCACCGTCCACAACAAGCGTTGCCGTTGGCTGCTTTGGGCCAAAGCCCATTTTGCCCAAGTCTATTTTTTTGAAAAGACTCTTTACCTTGTTCAATTTATCGCCAATGATGTTATTAAACGTCGGCGGCGAATCGATATCGCTGGTAGGCGTGTTGCTGTAATCCGAGAACGCGGCAATAAACGCATCCATGGTAAGGTAACGCTTGGATATGTCAAGCTCCATTGCCTGCTGCACGGCAAGCGACACCTTAAGCGGTATATCGTTTGCTATGGTATGCGCCGGAGGAACCGGCGCCCCGTTACTCCTTTCGGATGCTGTTGGCACAAGGGCACCCGTGGCTATGCGGTAAAATGTGCATGCAAGCGAGTATACGTCCGTCCAGGAGCCCTGCTTGCCCGTCTTGCTGTATTGCTCCGGAGGGGCATAGCTGAGCTTTAGCAATATAGGGTTGTTATTGTCGCTTTCCTGCAGGAACACGCTTTTTGATGCGCCGAAGTCTATCAGCTTTATGCTGCCGTCGTTCATCAGCATAAGGTTTTCCGGGCTTACATCACGATGCAGTATATTATTGCGATGCACCTCCGAAAGTGCAAGTGCGCTCCTAAGCAGGCAGTTGTATGCCTCCGGATACGGCATCTTGCCGCCGCTTCTTTGTGCCACAGCCTTAAGGTTCCTGCCGTCGATAAACTCCATCACCATATAGGCCGTTCCTTTGCTGTGAAAAAAATTCCTTACGCTGACTATTGATTTGCATGATTGAAGCTTTGATAAAAGCCCGGCCTCCGCTTCAAGCTGCAAAAGGCCTTGCTCATAGCTTTCCGGGCGCTTCATCGGTACAACATCGCCGTTCATGGGATTCCTTGTTGCAAGATGCAAAGGGAAATACTCCTTTATGGCGCAGCGCTGGTTGCAGTATTTATCAAACGCAGCATATGTTATGCCAAAGCCTCCTGCGCCAAGCACTCTGCCAAGCAGGTATCTTGAATCGAGCAGAGTGAACGGTTCCAGTCCGTTTGACACATAATTATTGAGCGTAGCGTTGTTAAAATTACAGTTTGGACATATCGGATCGTTTGGCTTTAGATGACCGAAGCACTCCGCGCACACGGTGCCGTTATAATCTGCCATGTTCTCCCCCCTCCCTTCAAGCTGTCACGGTTTAGCGATAAACTGCGCTGTAATATTCCGCTATATCGGCAGTTATGTTTTCGCTGCACCGGCAGCTATATCAAAGAATAGTAAAATTGAATTTCGAATTGCCGGCTGTAATTATGTCGTTGGGACCGATAGGCCTTTTTGACATGATAGGCACGCCGTTGACCTCGGTTCCGTTTGTGGAACCGAGATCCTCGATATACAGGCAGCCGTTTTCGCAGGTAAGCTGGAAGTGCTGCCTTGACAGCTGCTTATCGTCAACAGACATATTGCTGTCGCTATGTGAACGGCCGACAATGTATGCGCCTATCGCTGTGAACTCAACGCGCCTCTGCATACCGGTAACATCAACAACAGTCGCCTGGCAGCGTGTGCCTGCAACGGGAATATGTATAACGGAGCTTTTTATGTGCTCGCCGTTTTTAATATGTTCGTCAGAATCGTCCTCGGATTTAGCTGCGTTCTTTTTGGATTTTGAGATTGCAATCACAATTATTACTATCACTATACATACAACGGCGGCCAGTACGCTTATCAGCCAAATAGGGATAGTCGCTTCCTCATCCTCGGGTAAAGGGTTAAATATGGTGGGTTCAACAGGCGTTTTGCCGGTTATCGATGCGCTCGCCGATGCGGGTGATACGGCATTTGCCTCAATTGACCTATCCGCTATATTTGCAAGCTCAACGCTGTATTCACCTGTATAAAGCTCGTCCTCGAATGTAAGGCGGGCAATATATGCAGCCTCGTCATAATATACGGACTTGGGCGCAAGCAAAACCTCTTTTCCGTTTATATTAGCTTTAATCGAGTAATTCGCCGCGTCATTTGCTCCGGTAACCGCCTCGGAAAAGCTTATAACAAGCTCATTGCCGTTGCTCGCGCTGATTTCGGCAACGTATGGCGCAGTATTGTCGGGTATCCAGTCGTTCAGCTTTACGTTTTGGCTTATGGATACTTCCTTGCCGTCGCATTCAAGCTTTATTATGAGCTGCTGCTCCGGGCTTTCGATTATATTGCTGTCCGCAACAAGATGCATAACGTAGCAGGATGATATCCTGTCCTTTAATGCGGAAAAAGTTTCTTCACAGTTCTTTTTGTCTATTGAAGCGAAATAACCGCCGGTGCTGCGTGCAAACTCGCCAAGTGCGTCAATATGCGTCTTGTTTGAGCCTATGCCCAGCGCATAAAGCGGAAGCCCTGCGGCTATAAGGGATTCCTTCATCTCGGTCTGCGTGGTGCTGCCGGCGTCGCTGACATCCTTGCCGTCGGTTATAAGCAATGCCACGCGGCGCGATGGCAGATTGGAAGCGTTTGCATTTGCGGCGTTTACCACTGTGGTAACGGCGTCAAAAAACCTTGTTATTTTATCCTTGGCCTTTAGCGCATCTATGGCGGCAATGGCTTCGGCCTTTGACTCGCTACCGTTCAGCACGGTTGTAACTTCCTCACCAAAGGTAATGAGCACGGCAGCATCTGCAGCCGACATTGATGAGATGAAGTCCTTTATTGAATTCTTAACGGCGGAAAACGTGCCCGATGGCATTGAGCCCGATATATCGAGCATAATATAATAAGTAGTTCCGCTGTTATAATGCTCTATGGAGCTGAATGAAAGCGCCTTGCCGCCAAGCACGGCGTTAACTTCTTCGGGAGCAAAGTTTTTAATAAATGCCCCACTCGCATCCACCGGCCTGAAATATATGTCTATTTCGGGCATGCGTATCTTGTATTGCTCCACTTCTATGCGTTCCGGCAAATCCGCCAGAGCAGCACTGCACACGGCGCACAAAACGAGCATCATCACCAAAGCTGAGGCTATACGCTTTTTCATATCCATTGTCTATCCTCCCTGCAATATGCAACAAAATCGTATGTTGAATCACCTATACTTATTTTATCGCCGTCTTTTATGCCCTTTGGCTCTGTTACGGGTTCACCGTTAAGGAGAGTTTTTATGCCTTCTCCGTTAACTATCGTAAAACAGCCCGAACGTGGATCATATACTATTGAAACATGATTTTCCCTTGATACCGATCTGTCGTCAACTATGATTACGTCCATCTTCCATGATCGGCCTATAAAGTTTCTTTCGGCATGTAGCCTGTAGTCACGCCCGCGCTCCGGCCCGTCTATACATACCAGCCAACCCACAACGGGATTCACCTTTGTGACCATATTCATGAAGCCTATTGTCTTTTCGTCATCGTCGGCAGCATCGCTAAAGCGGATAGTCTTTTCGTCGTCACTATCCAATATGTTGATATTCTTGGCTATGGTTTTTTCATTGTCATCATCGCCTTCTGTGAACCGGTAGCTATTGAACAGCACATTGTTGCCAACAGTTTCGGTATGTGCATTTGCTGCAATATTTGCCCCAAAGTATAAGCAGTGAGGACACGTGCTAAAACGTTTATCATCATAATAATGACCGTTTGGGCAACGAACGATGGACATTTTTAACCTCCTGAAAAAATCGATTTGATTCATGCCTGTTAACAAAACAGTCACAATTTACGTTCAGTATAGCATACAAAAAGGACTTTGCAAGTATTTTGCAAAAAAGAGGCGTTATTTGTCATAAACGCTGCGCGGTTAAAATATTGGCTCACAAGCCGTCGGCAAGCAAGCTTTGGTCATGGAAAACTGAGCGACAGGACTTGCACAGTTCGTGCGTTTAATGTATAATGAAACGAAATAACAACGAAAAATGCATGAAAGTAATAAAATACGCGTTTCCACCAAAACGGTAGGCACAAAGCCGGATACGCATATGGAGGTAGCATGATCTATTCAGGTGAAAGGATAAAACAATTTGAGCCATTATGGGGGAATTGGTATGCCGAGGAGCTGATAGGTGAAGGCGGCTACGGCAAAGTGTATCGTTTGGTAAGGAACGACACCGGCGGAGTTTATTATAGCGCTTGCAAGCATATAACCATACCAAAGAGTGAATCCGAAATAGCAAATGCAAGGGCCATGGGCATGGATGACAGGGCGCTCTATTCTTTCTTTGAAAGCATGGCGCAGAAGATACTGAAGGAAATAGAGATAATGTACGCATTGAGGGGCGAGGCGAACATAGTTGCATATGAGGATCACATGATAGTGAACACCCCCGGCGTTCTTAAATGGGATGTGTTCATCAGAATGGAGATGCTGATTCCGCTTACCGCCTATATGCGCAACAACAAGCTTCCGCCGGAAGAGGTGAGACGGCTTGGCATAGAGATATGCTCAGCGCTGGATGCATGCGCTTCTTACAGCATAATTCACCGCGATATAAAAGACGCCAACATTTTTTTGAACAACAGGGGCGTATACAAGCTTGGCGATTTCGGCATAGCCAAGGAGATGAATATAGACAGCGTAAGCGTCGGCATGCGCGGAACGCCGGCATATGTAGCACCGGAGGTGTACAACGGCAAAAATTATGACAGCACGGTTGATATATATTCACTTGGAATACTGCTTTACAAGCTTCTTAATAGGGAGCGTTATCCGTTCCTGCCTGCAGCGCCTGCACCGTTTACGCCGGAGGATACCGAAAGAGCATTTGCAAGGCGTATGTCCGGCGAACCCATACCGGCGCCTATTGACGGCGATGATGCTTTAAGGGCAGCGGTGCTTATGGCCTGCGACTATGATCCGAACGGCCGCTTTGCCACTGCCAAGGCAATGCAGGCAGCGCTTAGATACAGGGGCGCGTAACGCTTAACGTTTTTTGATTTGGGAGGAATGTAATGAATTCGCATATAACGGCATACGCATGCTCGCACGTCGGCAACGTGAGGACCAACAACGAAGACAATATTTTTGTGAACGGCTATTGCCTAAATAAAAAATCAACAAAGAAGGGCAGATTGTATAGGAGCAGGAGCAGCAATTACATGCAGCTGTATTCCGTGTGTGACGGCATGGGAGGCCAGGCCGCAGGCGAGGACGCATCGGAAATAGGCGTCAATATGATGCGTCTGCTGCTGCAAAGGCTTAATATGCTTGACGAACCTGAAGCGGAAAGCGTGCGGGAGGAGATAAACCGTTATACGGAAGATGCGAACAGGGCCGTTGTGGATTTGCCTACCGATTCCGGAAGTACGCTGACCGTGCTTTGCATATATGGCGACAGGGCAACGGTAGCATGGCTTGGGGACAGCCGGGTATATTTGCTGCGTGCAAATAAGCTGATACAGCTTACCGAGGATCATACCGAAGCCGAGCGCATGAAAAAGATGGGAATAAACCCGGCAGATAAGCGCGCGAGCAACTCACTTACAAGATACCTTGGGCTTGATATACCCGGACTTGTGGCGCGGCCTTCATATGCCGACGAGATAGGGCTGAAAAAAGGAGATGTCTTTTTGCTTTGCAGCGACGGCGTGTCAAATATGGTCAGCGATGATGAACTCAAGACCATACTTGTAAAATCATTAGACCCCGCAAGAAAAATAATAGAAGCTGCTCTTAAGGCCGGCGGCACGGACAATGCAACGGCCGTGGTTATTGATGTAGAAAGGATAAACAAACCGCTTTTCGGCAATATCGGTAAGGGCAATAAAAGATAATGGCAAGGATTAAAAGAATGAAAAACAATAGTGCGCTGTCGGTCATGGTATTATTGGCCGTTTGCGTGCTGTTGGCAGCAACAGTATTCATAATATCATCTGTGCTGCCGGGATTCGGCGGAGATAGCCCTCAGCCGGAAGCCGTTTATATACAGAAACCCGAAAAAACGGCCGATTTAACGATGCAGCAGACAGCCGCGCCTCAGCCTGACGATACGGAGCCTGTGCAAACCGATGACGGCATGGCCGAGCCGGAAAACACATATGTGCAGCAAATGCCCGAAGCGACAAAACAGCCCGAAACGGAAGGTATGCAGACCCCTGATAACGAAAGCGATAAGCCTCTTAACGGCATAGTTATAGGGTTGGACCCCGGACATCAGGCACATTCCAACAAGGAAAAGGAACCGCAGTCGCCGGGCTCCGATGTGATGAAAAAAAAGGTGTCCTCAGGTACCCGCGGCGTTAAATCAAGGGTGGAGGAGCATGCCGTCAACCTTGCCGTCGGGCTTTTACTCAGGGGTATGCTTGAGGATGCCGGAGCCACCGTGTATATTACAAGAACAACCGCGGATGTGGACATTTCCAACGTGGAAAGGGCCAAGTTCTTTAATGAACATAATGTTGATCTTGGCGTAAGGCTGCATTGCAACGGCACCGAGGACGGTTCCGTGAGGGGAGCTTTCATGCTGGTGCCTGCTTCAAAGAGCTATCCCTATTATGAGGAGAATATACGGGCGGCTAAGTGTATACTCGAAGCGTATGGCGAAGCGACAGGCTTAAAAACGAAAAAGGGGATAACCTACCGCAGCGACCAAACGGGCTTCAACTGGTGCGAAAGACCGATAGTTAATATAGAAATGGGACATATGTCCAATCCGGATGAGGATATGCTGCTTACCGATGCCGAATTTCAAAAGAAGATGGCAAAGGGAATATACAATGGCATAATAAACTACTTTAAGGGGCGTGGGTAGAAACCATGTATTGCGATAAATGCAAAAGGATAATAAGTGAAATAAAGCCGTTTTGCCGCTATTGCGGCGCGAGGACAGCGGCGCCGTTTTTTCCCGGGAACAAAGATATTCCTTCCCCGGCGAAACCCGCGAAAGGAAACAACAGAATAATTGCAATACTTGCGGCGGCCGTCGGAATATTGGCTGTGACGCTTGTTGTGGTGGTGCTGTCGGGGCGAACTGACATAAGCTCCGATAACAACAGCGGCATTCCAGCATCGGAAAGCCTTGCCTCATCTGATGATTGGGCTGTTTCAACCGAGCATACTTCAAGCCCTGCCGAAGTGAGTCAGCCTACGCCCGTCGTTCCCACAATTTCACCCACGCAATATATACCGAGAGAGGAACAGAGCGTTGAATTTGTAAGCCCTGAGTTTGAAGCATGCATAAGGCAACTTTTGAATAAAAGCTACGGAGATATAACCGTTGGCGAATGTGAAAACGTTACGGAGCTTTTTATACTGGGAGAATACTGCTTCGACACATATACCAACTATTTTGATTCAGGCAAAGGCAATAACGAGGACCATGGCGATGGGAGCTTTTACTATAACGGCTCAAGGCACCAAAGGAGCAGACTTGATGATATATCGGACATAGAATATTTTCCTAACCTTGTATCCGTTTCAATATGCTGCACGGAGATAAACGATATATCCCCTTTATGTACGCTGCCGTATCTTAAAAATCTGAGGCTTCTGAACAATATTTTTTTATCGGATATATCCCCTCTTGAAAGCATGGGCTATCTTGATGGCTATCTTGGACTTTTCAGAAATAACATAAGCGATATATCGGCCCTTAGCGTTATGACGAATATAACATGGCTGGGACTTTCTTCAAACAGAATAACCGATATTACGCCATTGGCGGGTCTTACCCGGCTTACAAGGCTAAACCTTTATTCAAACCAGATAAGCGACATATCCGCGCTTGCAAACCTTGTTAACCTAAGGGAAGAGCTTAAACTCAACAGCAACAATATAAGCGATATTTCGCCCCTTTATGCATTGACACAGCTTGAAACACTCAGCATTTCGGATAACCCTGTTGCAAGCATATCGCCCTTGTATAATATGCACTCGCTCAAGAAACTATACATGAGCAACACCAATGTAAGCGATATTTCGGCGCTTGCCAACCTTACAACGCTGAATTATGTGGACCTTACGAACTCGCCGGTTTACAGCTATTGGCCGGTACGCAACGTGAGGCAAGTCGACGGTATGCGGCAGCAGACGGGCTTCTCCGGCCGGTAACGGTTATTTGAAGCTTGCTCCGATTTAATTTAAATATACGGGAGGGGGAAACAGTATGCTTTATTGTAAAAACTGCGGAAAGCCGTTGAGCGGCAGCAAGCCTTTTTGTCGGTATTGCGGCGCAAGGACATCTGCACCTATTCTTGGCGGCAAGCCGCCCGCACCTATGAACTATGAGGATACGGTTCCGCTTGACTCCACACAATTCATAAAATATTCAGAACAGAACAAGAAGAAAACCGGCAGCATGAATACAAGGGTAATAATCGCTGTCCTATGCGCGGCGGCAGCGGTTATGGCGGCGGCAATAATGGCGGTAATACTCACGAACAAACCATCGCTGCCTGTCAACGGGGAAGATGGAGAAAACATATCGGCTTATACCGATAGAATCCATACGCCGATGCAGACGGACGATATTAAGGCGCCCGCCGTATTCACTGTTGAACCGACTATGCAGCCTGTGCCGCCTACGCCGGAGCCGACTCCGACAGGATATGTGCCGGAGGATATGCCCCGCTTTGCCGATGTATGGCCGGAGGATTATCTGGAAGATTTTATTTTGCAGGGCTATTATAGAAAATATGATATCAGCGAGCTTTACGGCTTTACGCAGGAAGAAGTCGCGCTTATACGCAACGGTCAGTTTGCTATGAGCGGCGAGCGGTTTAAGAAAAGGGCGAACCGGGATTACTTCGGCTCAAAAAGCTGGTATAATCCGTTTACGGATGATGCCGAATACTATCTTAACGATAACCAACGCGAGAATGCATCGCTGTGCAAAAAATATGAAAGGCAGATGGGCTGGCTCAAATAAAGGCCATGTGCGTTGGCGCGGCAGGATTAAGAAGCAAGGGAGTGGTTATAGATATGACGGATATACATCAATTTGAACCGCTGTGGGGAGCGTGGAGAATAGAAAAAGAGCTTGGCGAAGGCGGCTACGGAAAGGTTTACAAGGCCGTCCGCAAGGAATTCGGCGCAACCTATTATGCGGCAATAAAGCATATAAGCATACCCATGAACCAAACCGAGGTAAAAAACCTTTATGAGGAGGGCCTTGTGGAGGACGAGGCTTCGGCGAGGGGATATTATGAGCGTATGCTTGAAAACATACTGTATGAAATACGCATGATGAATGCGCTTAAAGGGCATACGAACATAGTTGCGTATGAGGATCACTTGGTAATCGAAAAGCGCGATATGCCGGGCTACGATGTGTTCATAAGGATGGAGCTGCTCAGGGGGCTGTATGAGCATATGAGCAGCACGGAGTTCACCGTGCTCGATGTATGCAAATTGGGCATAGATATATGCACGGCGCTTGAAGTACTGGAGAGTAAAAACATAGTCCACAGGGACGTTAAGCCCGCGAATATTCTCTACAGCGACGACGGGAACTATAAGCTTTCCGACTTTGGCGTGGCAAGAACGCTTAATAACAACGCAACGGTTATGAGCAAAAAAGGCACCTATTCCTACATGGCGCCCGAGGTATATCGCGGTCAGCCGGCAAGTTTTAATTCGGATATATATTCGCTTGGCCTTGTTATGTACAGGTTGCTTAATAACAACAGGGCCCCGTTCCTGCCCCTTGACGGCTCCGCCGTTACATATGAGCAGAACGAGGAAGCGCTGATGCGCCGAATGAACGGCGAAACAATACCCTATGCGTTAAATGCGGATCAGGGCATGGCGTCGCTGCTTTCCATAGCCTGCGATTTTAAGCCGGAGTATAGGTTCCAAACCGCCGCTCAGTTCAAGGCTGCGCTATTATCCTACAAGGAGGATATTGCTCCGAACCGGAATACGATTGTGGCGCAGGGGAAGGATGCATCGTCCGAGCATATGCTGCCGAACAGCACCCAAATGACGGCTCAGGAGCTAAAGCAAAAGAAGGCGGAGATAGAAAGGCAAAAGAAGGAACTTAAACGGCAGGAGCTAAAGCAAAAGAAGGCAGAGATAGAAAGGCAAAAGAAGGAACTTAAACGGCAGAAGCGGGAGCTTGCGGAGGCCGAGTCAGAGCGCATAGAAGCCGAGAGGGCAGCCAAGGAGCAGTGGCATGCCCGTGAAGACGGGGAAAGCAAGCCTAAAAAAAGGAAAGCACCCGCGATAATAGCCGTTGCAGCAGCGGCGGTAATAACCGTTGCGTGCGTGATTGCGCTGTCGCTTGGCAAGGATAAGCCAAGCGACAATACAGAAGTCAATGCGGCGACTGTCACGCCGGTTATAGTAAAAACCAACAAGCCCGCCATAGATACTATGCCGCCAACAGGGGAATCGATAAAGGCTTCCAATTATCATACGGTGGGATTAAGAGCAGACGGAACCGTGGTCGCAACGGGACGGAATAACGCCGGCGAATGCAATGTGAACGAATGGAATAACATAGTGGATATTGCAGCGGGCGCACATCATACTATAGGGTTAAAAAAAGATGGAACTGTGGTTGCAACCGGAAGTAATAATTGCGGTCAGTGCAATATAACAGAATGGAACGGCATAGTAGATATTGCAACAGCAGCGTATCATACAGTAGGGTTAAGAGCAGATGGAACCGTGATCGCAACCGGAAGGAACGGTTATGGTCAATGCGATGTAAACGGCTGGAATAACATAGTGGGAGTTGCGGCAGCTTTATATCACACCATAGGATTAAAAGCAGACGGAACCGTGATCGCAACCGGTTGGGATGCTTGTGGCGAATGCAAAGTAGATGGGTGGAACGACATAGTAGAGGTCGCAACAGGCGCGTATCATACCATGGGATTAAAAGCTGACGGAACCGTAGTTGCAACCGGAGGTAATAATTCAAACCAATGCAGTGTGGATGGATGGGGCAGTATAGTGAAAATTGCAGCAGGTTCATATCACGCCGTTGGATTGAAAAAAGACGGAACCGTGGTTGCGACCGGAAGTAATATTTATGGTCAATGTAATGTGGACGAGTGGACGGATATAGTGGCTATAGCTGCCGGAGGCATTCATACGGTCGGCTTAAGGTCCGACGGAACCGTGGTTGCCGTGGGCAATAACGAATGCGGTCAATGCGAGGTAAGCGACTGGAATTTGAACGCAGATGCGAAGCCTGCGGACACTCCCGTTCCCACAACGAAGCAGCCTGAGCCATCCGCCGCTGCTGCAACGCCTAAGCTTACAGATACGCCCAAGCCGACCGATACGCCTAAGCCAACCGATACGCCCAAGCCGACTAATCAGCCAAGCGGTACGGAAAACACATCCGACGGTAAGGGAATCCGCATAGAGCAATCGCGTGACCTTATGAAATACGTCAACAAATACCGCTCTGACGCAGGCGTCGGCGCGCTTTCATGGAGCGACAGCCTCGGCACGGATGCGGAAAACAACGCACGCTCATGGTCAAAGGGAGGGAATGTAATCATACGCGGCGTCGCAATAGCAAGGCAGTGCAACGGAGCAAAAACGGCCGGCAAAGCCGTATCGGACTGGATGGAGGGAAATGATTATGTTCCAAGCTATTCATCCACGCTGCTTGGCTCACAATACACGCAAATAGGCGCAGCCATGTGCTATCTGCCCGAAGGCAATGAATACGGATACCATTACTTCTGGTGCATAATTCTATCGTAAAGCGATATGTGCAATCAGCCCTCCGTAAAGGCTTTTGCATTTATATTGGATGTAGAATAATTAAAACGCGATAAGGGGCGGTGAACCATGCTGAATATAGCCATATGCGGTATGGATAGCGAACAAAACGAATACATTTGCCAACTTATAAACAGTATCATCGAAGATGAGCCTGTCAGAGTTGCCGCTTTTTGCAACGTTAACGCATTTATAAATTATATAGACAAGTGCGGTTATGATTTGAACATACTCATAACCGATGTTGCGCTGGGCGAATATAACGGGATAAAGCTTATGCGTATAATGCAGCAGAAGCTGCCGGAGATACAAATAATATTCGCCTCCAAATTTATGGAGTTTGTATTTGATGCTTACGCCGTAAGGCACATAGCCTTTCTGCCGTTACCCATAAATACGGATGCTTTTGCAAATGCAATAATGCTTGCGCGTGAAAACATATTATTCAGGCACAGGCCGCGGGTTTTGTTAACAAAGGGCGGCATTGTTTGCGGAATACTCCTTGACGACATAATGTATATGGAAAGCAACGGCCGCATGATAACCGTATATACGCCCACATCGAGCGAAACGTTTCAATATAAGCTTGAAAGCATAAAGCCTTCGCTTGACGCGCGTTTTGTGCATTGCCATAAAAGCTTTATAGTCAACATGGACTACGCTTCAAAGCTGGATACCGTTAATATGACCTTTTATCTAAGGAGCGGCATACAGGTGCCTGTTAGTACAAGGCGGGTAAAAGATGTTCGCACAACGTTTAGAGATTATATCAGCCCGTATTAGCCGATTACATATTGCCGTAGGCGTATTATAGCCCAAGAATCAAGCAAAAATAAATCAGGGGGACGCTCTCCCGTCCCCCGTATCCGTGCGGCGTTTAGGCCACAACTATGTTCACTATGTTCTTTACAACTATCACCTTGCGCACGGTCTTGCCTTCGGTGAAGGGCTTCACTTCGGCGCTTTCAAGCGCAAGCTTCTCTATTTCCTCCTTGGGGGCGTTGGCGGGAACCATTATGCGGGCGCGTACCTTGCCGTTTATCTGCACGCCTATTTCCACGCTGTCCGCTACCAGTGCGCTCTCGTCATATTCGGGCCAGCGCGCCTCGTAAATGGGGGAACCGAGCTTGGCGGCTTCGTTTATTTCCTCCGCAATGTGCGGCGCGAAGGGGAACAGCAGTATCAGAAGCGTCCTCAGCTCGTCCCGCGTTATGCTGCCGGTGGCGTAAATATCGTTCACGAAGCTCATTATGGCGGCTATCGCCGTGTTGAACTTCATGCGCTCTATGTCCTCGCTCACCTTCTTTATTGTGGCGTGGTAGCTGGCCTTCACGCTGTCGCGCACGCCCTGAGCGTCGCTTATCATGTCCTGCAAACGCCATACGCGCTCAAGGAACTTGCGGCAGCCCTTTGTTCCCTGCGTGTTCCAGGGGATGGGCTGATCGAACGCGCCCATGAACATTATGTACATGCGGAATGCGTCCGCGCCGTATTCCTTGATGTAATCATCCGGATTTACGACGTTGCCGCGGGACTTGCTCATCTTCTCGCCGTTTTCGCCAAGCACCATGCCGTGGCTGGTGCGCTTCATATACGGTTCGGGCGTTGGCACAACGCCGATGTCGTAAAGGAACTTGTGCCAGAAGCGGGAATAGAGCAGGTGCAGCGTGGTGTGCTCCATGCCGCCGTTGTACCAGTCAACGGGCATCCAATACTTCAGCGCCTCGGGCGAAGCAAGGGCGTTGTCGTTATGCGGGTCTGTATAGCGCAGGAAGTACCAGCTGGAGCCCGCCCAGTTGGGCATGGTGTCCGCTTCGCGCACGGCGGAGCCGCCGCAAT
>UMFE01021104.1_pt1 | contig 19660 bp, 15 predicted proteins | sample 1964911 | NCBI WGS metagenome assembly UMFE01 (sample SAMEA4836036, study PRJEB28245) | human gut metagenome | biome: gut microbiome; material: fecal sample | place: Denmark | collected 2008
TACCTCATAAATATCTTCCCAAATCCCAAGATAGTATCTTACTTTAAGTCTTACGGTATTCAGTTTAATAATGATGCTCTTGCTACCTCAACTATGGTTCAATGGCTATGGCGCAGCAGGTTGCGCTGCGGACAAGAGATATGGCTGTATCTGCCAAGCAGCCGTATGCGTAAGCTGCTGTATAAGTGGGTTAAAGATGTGACTGGTAACGTGGAGTGTATTGATGAATGGGAATAAATTAATATATAAGGCAAAAGTAAAAGGCGGCGTGTTCTTCTTGCATGTTTTCCAAAGCACAACTAAGATGTGTCCTAAGGCCGCAGCACGTATGGTGTACTTGGCCGCATTGAATGCCGTGATAAAATAACAATTCATTGCACTAATCATCTGTTTTTTATTGAAATCTTAACTTCCATGATATATAATAGATGTGCGTACGCATTAAGCACTGTGTCAACTATTTATGTGCTTTTTATTCGCAATAAGGGGAGAAATGCTTATGTCATACATGCTCGATGCCGCATGCTTGTGCAATACAGGTAAAGTTCGTAAAAACAATGAAGATAATTTTTTCTTTGATAATCGTTGCTTAGAAGTAAATAACACTGGTTTGAAGCATCCTGTTTCTATGGCAAAACCATTAAGGCGCGAACTTTGCGTTGCTGTTTTTGATGGTATGGGCGGAGAGAACTTTGGAGAATATGCCTCTTCCGCAGCAGCCGAATGTATGCAACATATGACGCGAAGGCTAAAAGACTATTTTATTTCTGAACGGAATTTTCTGAGTGCAGCATGTGCAAAAATCAATGATGCCGTAGTCGCCAAGCAGAAAGAAATGTGTACAGAGCGCATGGGTTCTACAATGGTGGCGCTTTATTTCTCTCATAACCACGTATATGTTTGTAATATAGGCGACAGCAGGGCGTATCGTTTGCGAAGTGGAGAGCTTTTGCAGTTGTCTGTTGATCATGTTGAAAGGCATAAAAACCCAACTAATAAAAAGTCCCCTCTTACACAGCATTTAGGAATTAATCCAGATGATTTATTGATTGAACCATATATTGCTAAAGGCGATCTCCAACAGGGCGATCAGTATCTTATTTGCAGTGATGGTCTTACAGATATGCTAACCAACTTTGAGATTGATGATATTTTGCGTAGTACAATCACCCCCGAAGACTGCGTTCAGCGTTTGGTTAATACTGCTCTTGAAAAGGGCGGTAAGGACAATATAACAGTTATTGTGTGCAGAATCATTTGAAGTAAAAGCAGGAGAAAAAGATGGGAAGTATTAATACTAACGTTCAATGGCCCGGTTGGGAAACAGTACGATTAATCGGCCGTGGAAGTTTCGCTACCGTATACGAGATAGAAAGAGATGTATTTGGGCATAAGGAAAAAGCTGCGCTGAAAGCTATTACGATTCCTCAGAACGATAATGATATCGAGGAACTCTACGATAGCGGCTACGATGAGGCAAGCGTGACAGCAACCTTTAAATCGCATATGGAGAGTATAGTCAACGAGTATTCCATTATGCGAGAAATGACCGGTTCAGCAAATGTGGTTAGCTGCGATGATTTTCGTATAGTTCCGCATGACGATAACATTGGATGGGATATTTTTATAAAAATGGAGTTGCTAACCCCGCTCACCAAAGCATTAGGCAAACAGCCAGATGACGAGCAGGCCATCCAAATAGCAAAGGATATATGCAATGCGCTGATTCTTTGTAAAAAATATGGAATTGTCCATCGTGATATTAAGCCCCAGAATATCTTTATATCCAAGAACGGAGATTACAAGCTGGGTGATTTCGGCATCGCCAAAACTATAGAGAAGACCAGCGGCGGTACGAAGATAGGCACATATAAATACATGGCGCCGGAAGTATATAATAACCAGCCGTACAACCATACTGCTGATATCTATTCTTTGGGTCTTGTCCTATACTGGATACTTAATGAACGTCGCCTGCCATTTATGCCCCTCCCTCCTACGCCCGCCGTTGCATCGCAAGAAGAAGATGCGCGTGCAAAACGATTTGGCGGAATGCCAATACCAGCTCCGGCTCATGGCAGCGAAAAACTAAAGCAAATCGTTCTCCGTGCATGTGCTTTTGATCCCAAGGACAGGTATCAAAGTGCAAGTGAGATGCTCCACGATTTAAACCTGCTGAGCACCTCTGCAAAAACAATTTATAGCAGTGTTTCTTCTATTATTAAAGAGCATTCCCAGCCGATTACCGAGATCAATGATGAAGTTGCGGCAAATGCGGCTATTAATGATGAATCATCGACCGAGGGAACTATTGGTGTATGGTCAGCAGCAAATAGAATTGCGTCTAGCGACAATGGTAGCATTAATGTTACCGAAGACGTACAAACCGAAGAGGATACCCTTACGGAAGGCAGAACAATTGGCGTATGGGATCATGTAGCCAATGAACCTCAGAAGCCGCAATCTCAGCCTATACCAGAACGCACTTATGAACGTGCGCAGTCACATGTATTATCTAACATCATTAAGCGACCTTGGATTTATGTAGCTGCAGCTGCCATCGTTTTAATCGTTGCAGTTATTGCCATATTATCAAAAAAGTCTATTGTCGATACTACCAACGAGCCCGCTTACAACACGCTGCAAAGTACTATATCAGCAGGCGGTGTTCATACCGTGGGCGTTACAGCACAAGGAACTGTTGTTGCTGTCGGCTATAACAGTTATGGTCAATGCAATGTTTCAGGTTGGAAGGATATCATAGCTGTTTCCGCAGGAAGTTCTCATACATTGGGTCTTAAAACAGACGGTACCGTTGTTGCTGCTGGATTCAATGCCAATGGCCAGTGTGATGTATCCGACTGGCAAGATATCATAGCTGTTTCCGCAGGGGAATCTCATACAATTGGTCTGAGGCAAGACGGAGCCGTTGTTGCTGCTGGATCAAATTATTACAATCAGTGTGGTGTATCAACATGGAAAAACATCATAGCTGTTTCTGCCGGGGATCACCATACTGTAGGACTAAAAACAAACGGAACCGTTGTTGCTACTGGAGACAATCCCGACGGCAAATGCAATGTATCTGATTGGCGTAATATTGTTGCCGTTGCTGCAGGAATGAAACATACCGTGGGTTTAAAGTCGAATGGAACTGTTGTTGCTGTTGGATCAAATGTCCATGGTCAGTGTGATGTATCAAGTTGGAGAAACATTGTAGCCATCGCTGCAGGGAGTTATCATACCTTGGGCCTAAAATCCGATGGCACCGTTGTTGCCACCGGACTCAATGGATATGGCCGGTGCAACGTATCCGATTGGGATGACATTGTAGCAGTTTCTGCCGGAATACTTCACTCTGTAGGTCTGAAGTCGGATGGTACTATGGTTGCTGTTGGATACACCGGTGATGATCGTTGCAATGTATCTGACTGGGTTATTCGGAGAAATAACAATACCTCTGCAGAAGAAGCCGATATCATTGCTGTATCTGCTGGATGTGACCATACTGTTGGGTTAAGGTCCGACGGCACAGTCACTGCTGTTGGATTAAATGAATATGGCCAATGCGACGTGTCTGAATGGAAAGATATTATAGCTGTTTCTGCCGGAATTTGCCATACCGTTGGGTTAAAATCTGATGGCACCGTTATTGCTGTTGGAGATAATGTCTATGGCCGATGCGATGTATCAGGCTGGCGCGATATCGTAGCCGTAGCTGCCGGAGATAATCATACCGTAGGTCTAAAGTCTGACGGTACCGTTGTTGCTGTTGGATCAAACGACTATGGTGAGTGTGATATATCAAGTTGGCAAAATATTGTTGCAATTTCTGCAAATTCACATACTGTTGGCCTGAAGTCAGATGGCACAGTCGTTGCTGTTGGGCTCAATTATCACGACCAATGCAATGTATCTGATTGGAATGATATCGTAGCCGTTTCTGCCGGAGACTACCACACCCTTGGCCTGCGCTCGGATGGAACCGTTGTTGCAGTTGGCTCTGAAGGTGACGGTCAATGCAATGTTTCCGATTGGAAGGATATCATAGCTGTTTCTGCCGGAGGCTTTCACTCCGTAGGTTTAAAATCCGATGGCACCGTTGTTGCTATAGGAGAGAGCCTGCCTGGGCAATGCGATGTTTCCACGTGGAAAGATATCATAGCAGTATCAGCAGGGAATTGTCATTCCATAGGGCTCAAGGCTGACGGAGCAGTAATTGCGACCGGTTTTGATGATCACCGTCAATGCGATGTATCCACATGGCGCAACGTTCAATCTATCGCTGCCGGAGACTATAGCACAATCGGTTTAAAACATGACGGCAGCGTTTATGCGGTAGGTTGGAATTCCTTCGGGGAAAACAGTTTGTCTGACTGGAATGATATTATAGCTGTTTCATCTGGAAACACTCATACCGTAGGTTTAAAGTCAAACGGCAGAGTCGTTGCCTCTGGATATAATGGTAGTGGTGAATGTAATGTGTCTGACTGGAGAAATATCACCGCTGTTGCCGCCGGACTTGACCATACTTTAGGGCTTCAGTCTAACGGAAAGGTTATCGCAACCGGAGCCAACGACTTCGGTCAATGTGATACTTCCGGATGGAGAGATATTGTAGCTGTTGCCGCCGGAGCTTACCATTCCATAGGTCTAAAGTCTGACGGAACCGTTGTTGCTATAGGCTGGAACGAGGATGGACAATGCGATGTAAAAAATTGGAAAGGCATTGTGGCTATAGCTGCCGGCGGGGCTCATACTGTAGGCTTGAAAGCAGATGGTACAGTGCTTGCTGTGGGGCGCAATTATAGTGGTCAATGCGCTGTAGGCGCTTGGAAAGATATTATTGCTATAGCCGCCGGTAATGTCCATACCGTAGGCCTGAAGTCTGACGGAACAGCGGTTGCCGTAGGCTATGCAGCCGATGGTCAATGTGATGTATCGAACTGGAACGGTATTGTTGATATTGCTGCGGGCGTAAAGCATACTGTCGGCCTGAAAGCAGACGGGAGCGTTATTACCGCCGGATGCAACGGTTCAGGCAGATGTGATGTATCGGATTTTTATTCCGGTAATAACTCCCAAATGCATAATACTGCAGTAAAAAAATAATATTGCAGTTATTACGGATAGATCTTATAATACTATTGTTCCAAAGTTCAGCGGCACTATCTCTGCTAACGGACGGAATTAATACAGCCATTACAGTGTTATCAGGCTGGTAATATGTAACAATGAGTGAAGCGAGGGAATTCGTATGTCGATAGCAATGTCGCTATTGTTTGGCAACAAACTGTTTTATCATTCTTTCGCCAAGGGTGAACAAATTACTATAGGAGAAACTGACCGGGCAAATGTAGTCATCCCGGATCTCGGGCTGTTCTTGTCTGTATCTTGGTCAGAGCCTAATTGTTGTATCATCACAGAAAATGATGGCGTGACTACTACAGTATCTGCCGCATTTAACGAACCTGTAGTTATTAGCTCCGCCCGGAAAATTGCACTTTTCTTTTCCGAGAAGATTGACGAACCCGAGGTATTCCATCTAGATTCCGATGGAGAATACTATTTTGGCCGCAGCGGCAAGGAATTATCTGACGGCAAAAGAAATGATGTCGTTATAGATCTTCCGTTTGTATCAGGCTTCCACTTTAGCGTAAAGAAAAGCAACGGCAGTATCGTAGTTTACGACCTCGGGAGCACTAACGGAGTATACCTAAACGGCAAAAAGATTCTTGAAGCAAATATGTTTGAAGGCGACATTGCATATATTATGACAATCCGCATCCAGCTTCACGATGATTCTCTCTTATTTTTTAATGTTGGTTCCCATTTTTACTGTAAAAAAAATGAAACTGATAATTCCACGAAGGTGCTGTTTAAGCGCTCTCCACGAATTCAAGAGCGGCTCCCTGGCGGAAAAATCGAAATTCCTTCCCCTCCCCCCAAAGCAAGCAAGCCCGAGATCAACTGGCTTGCCACCTTGCTGCCTGCCGGCATGACCAGCGCCATTGCTATTGCTATGGCGTTAGCATTTCAAAACACCATGATGTTGCTGTATTCGCTTCCCATGACAGTTGCCGGCGTCTTTGTTTCTATCGCTAACTACTTCCGTGGAAGCAAATTGTATAAGCAAGGCTTGAAAGATCGTCGTAATGCTTATTTAAAAAAGATTGATGATATCACAGCAGAAATCAAGGATAAGCGAGAAGCCCAGAAGAAGGCCATGATCATGGCGGATCCCTCTCCCGAGGACTGTCTTTTGATAGTTAAATCACGCAGCGCTGCACTCTGGTGCCGAGAACCCAATGATGCAGATTTTGTATCTGTTCGCATTGGCACGGGAACAGTTCCTTTTTCTGTTACACTCGATTACCCGCGTGAACAGCTTCTTGAGGAAGATGAATTGAAGAAAAAGCCCGGAGAAATTTTCCGTGCTAACAGCATAATAACAGAAATGCCCATCCTCTGCAATATCCGCAACAGCGGAGTGGTTGGCTTGCTTGGAACGCCTGAACAGACCAAACTACAATTGCAAAATATGATTCTCCAACTTACCACACATCATTGTTATACAGAATTAAAGTTGGTATGTTTTTGCAACGAAAAAGACCGCAAAGAACTTGCTTGGCTTGCAGATTTACCGCATACGCATGGTGCATCGCAGGACGATAGCTACATCGCTTACACACAAGAAGAAGCAAATAAACTCTTCCGCTTATTCACTGAGCAGTTTAATCAGCGCAAACAAGAAACACAGGATAGCAGCAGCTATGGCAATGATCCCTTGTTTATACCTCATGTCCTTTTTATTTTCTTTGATTCTGGAATGCTTAAGCGCTCAGATCCAATTAACCAATACCTTTTTATGGAGCATGGGCTTGGCGTCAGCTGTATAATGTCAGCGCAAAAAATCGCTCAACTGCCGAAGCAATGTACTGAAATTATCACTATTGAGGACAACGGTGGCGAGATATACAATACCGCACATGCTTCAGATCGGCAATCTTTCCGTATGGATGACGTATCAAAATCTCTCCGTGGAGCATTTAGCAGCGCAATGCGCCCACTTTATTGTGACGAAGGTATTGCCGTTAGTTCTCTTGCCCAAAGCTATACCCTTTATCAAATGCTTGGCATAAATACAATGGCTCAGTATAATATCAGCGAGGCTTGGATGGCTTCTGATATGCTTACATCAAAGTATGCGCCATCAGCACCTATAGGCATTCTTGAAAACGGAGAAAGAATCTTTTTTAGTTCTCCGCCTACCGGTGATAACGGCGGAGCACATGCATTAATAGCTGGAACAACCGGATCTGGTAAGAGTGAAGTACTGCTTACGATAATTACTTCACTTGCATTGCGTTACTCTCCTGAAGAAGTGGGCTTTCTTATAATCGACTTTAAAGGAGATAGCATTGCAGGGAAGTTGTCCAATTTACCGCATGTACGTGGTATAATAACAAGCCTCGATGGTAATGAACTAAGGCGCTCATTAGTTTCAATCAGTGCTGAAAATCAAAAACGTCTTAGGATTTTTAAGCAGTATAATGAAAATCACGCCTATGATAAAAGCAAAATCTCTGACATTAGGGATTATACAAATAAGTACCGTCAGGGCAAGGTGACAGAGCCATTGCCGCACCTTTTTATTGTTGTAGATGAGTTCGCAGAAATGAAAAAGCAACTGCCCGATGTCATGGATCAGTTCCTTTCGGCAGCTCAAATAGGCAGATCGCTGGGTATTCATCTTATTCTTGCGACTCAAAGTCCGTCTGGTGTAGTAGACAGCAAAATACGAGCCAACATTCTTAAGCAACTATGCCTAAAAGTTGCTAATGTTGGCGAAAGCCGAGATATGCTAGGTTCTGATGTAGCTGCCCGCATAAAGAATCCTGGCCGCGGATATTTGAAGTCTGATGACAGTTTTCAGCTATTCCAGTCAGCATACGGAGGCGATAAGCTCAATCTAGTAGATGGAAGTCAAAGCACACAAATTGGCGAAGCAATTGATGCTATTGCTTCTTATTGTAAGATACATAGCGTTCAAAAACTCCCCGATATTTTTTGTCCTCCTTTGCCCTCGCGTGTTGTTTATCCGAATTACGATCATATAAACTGTTCGATGCAGTCGTTTGGGTCATTACCGATTGGAATACGTGATGATCCATCATCACAGTTTTTGGGTAATTACAGCTTGGACATATTCTCGCGTAATACCTTAATTGTCGGATCGCAGTTGATGGGCAAAACTAATCTGCTACAGACGATTTTACGCGATGTAGCTATTATGTATAGTCCTGAGGATGTCAATATTTATATTCTGGACTTTGCTTCGCTCTTCCTGATGAACTACGAAATGCTTCCTCATGTTGGCGGAGTTGTGACCCCTCACGATAACGAGAAAATTACTAATCTATTTCGCATGTTAAATTGTGAGGTTGAACAACGTCGTCAGAAGTTCATGTCCCTTGGCGTTAGCACATTTTCAGCATACCGCGAAAGTGGTGCTCGTGATCTACCACAGATACTACTTATAGTAGATGATTTAGCAACTGCGAAGGCTTATTTTCCATTAGATGCTGACCCTTTGCTTTCACTATGTAAGGATGGTCTTACCCTCGGCATAAGTGTTGTTGCAACCGCGGCTCAGCCTGTTGGTAGTATGTCATACTTACCTACGTTTGCAAACCGTATAGCACTGTATAATAATGATGCCACTGTTTATAATACCCTTTTGGGGCATACAGCACTGCGTCCAAAGGAAATACCCGGGCGTTGCTTAGTATCACTTGAAAATACAGTATATGAGTGCCAGAGTTTTTTGGCCTTTGACTCACAACGAGAGATTGACCGTGCAGAAGCCATACATATCTTCTGCAAAGAACAAACTGCGAAAGCTATCGGTAAACACGCTCTGCCTATTCCGTTTGTTCCGAAAAACCTCACTGCTGCAGATGCCTATACAAATTATCCTAGGGCATATGAAAACGGCCGAATTATGTTTGGAATCGATTATTCTACAGTCGAACCACTTTCCGTTAAGCTTGCAGCTTTGGGTATGTTGGCAATATCCGGCAATAAAAGCGACGTTTATAATTTTCAGCGTTATCTGCTTTTGTCTTTTGAGAAAGCAAAGGATTTGCAAGCTGAAGTCTATATTATTGATGGAATTGAGCGTACCCTGCAGCCAATATCAGGTATGTCGTGCATTGCAGAGTACAATTTTATGCCTGAGGAGGCAATTGAAACGGTACTCAATATTTATAAGAAAGCCGAGGAACGCTATATGAAAGTGATGGGCGGTGACGTATCCGTTCTTGATGCATCACCATTATTGATTCTTATGTTAAATAGCAGTGAAGCCATAGATGCTGTTACCTCAAGCAAAGAAGCATCCAATGCGTTGTCAGCGCTCACAGGAAGGTTCCATTCAATGAATGTATGTACTATTATTGGTGCGCTTGAAAATACCCCTATCCCATTTGGTGCAGGAATTCTGAAACCGTTAAAGGATAGTCGCAAACTGGTTTTCTTCGATAATTTAAATAACCTGAAAATTGTGGATCTCCCCTATTCGGAAATCAAAAAGTATAATGGTCCGCTAAAAAAATGGGATGGATATTTGATTATCGGAAACGAGGTTACACGCATTCGCGTGCCGAATTGTCCGATTCCAGAAAGGAAGTGATAAGCACACATTCAATCAGCGATACGGCTAATAGTAACTATTTTAGAAAGAAAGGAGAGGCGGAAAACATGGCAAGCACTACAGAACTTTCAAATATGATTGACTGGTATAAGAGGAAAATTAATGCAAACAACGAAAAAATATTGCGCCTGAAGTTGGTTTATGATGAACTCGGCTCTATTAAATCAAACTTTCGCAATGCCCAAAATGAAACAAAGAGTATCTTTTATGAGAAAGGGATTTGGAGGGGCGACAGGTATAAAGAGTTTTGCCGGGATGGGGACAAATTGAACAGTATGCTTAGCGATTACTACAAACAGCTGGATGCAGTTCAAGATGCGATAAATAAAAAAAGAGCTGAATTAAAAGCTGAAAACACGGAGTGGATTCCTATTATCGGTTCACTTCGAAAGCAGATTATTGATTTGGAATGTGCCATCCAAAACGCAACAAATTGAGGATAATTATATGGCAGAAATTAAATTAAATGACAGGTTTGCCGAAGAGGTGACAGCATTCCGAGATGCAGGAAATGTTGTAAAGGATATAGACTTCCAGGCCCCGTCGGCCGGCAATGCTTCACTTCCTGCAATTAAAGAGTATCAAATTAGATTTAAAAGGATTGGGAAGATAGTATTTCTTCTCGGCCTTCTTGCAGAAAAGGATGCAAAAGATTTGGATAAACTTGCAGCTACATTAAAAGCAGCGGACGGAACTTAAGATAAATAGAGGTAAAGCTATGGGAAAAAGGGTGGACTACAGCGATATGCGGGCGTGCATGACAGCCTCCAATGACCTAATCGGCCAATGGAACAAGCAAATCTCCGCCGTTGCAAAACAGGGGAAGAGTATAGTGGCAAGCAACAACATTGCCGGCAACAAGGCAAACTGCGTGAAGGATTACCTCAGCACGGTATATAATTATGCCGATTCAATGTTTTCAATATTGATGCAAACGTTTACAAGCAACTTTATCATTTATACATCTAAGGATTATCCTGCAATCGATGCCGCCTATGATGCCGTCATAGATGAGGACGAGCTTAGTAAAAAGTATTCTGACATCACCCAACAAAGAAGTCAGCTTCGGCAGATTGGTATTTTGGCAGAAAATTGGATTAAATATGTATCTGATATTGTTTCACCGCCAAACATGGATTTGAACGATGCAGATACACAATTCAACAGCGTTTTACTTCGGTTAGATGATCTGGATAATGAAATCAATGAATTGGAAAGCATGCATATATCAAATGATTTCGCGGATATCGATGCAATGATTTCTAGTCTCGAATCCTATATAACCGAACTTTATAATCAGAGTGAGAGCTTTAAAACGGATTTTTCAATGATGCGTTTTTATTCTCTTGCAAGCGTTCATCCATTGCTTGCTGCTGCCCAGACGGCTTACAATAATCTGACAGCAAATAAAGCATCAGTCGAGCTTGCTATAAAGAATCTGGAGGAGGTCCATGCTCAAGAGCAGGCAGAGTTGGCAAAAAGAAAGGAACGTGCAGAATGGATTAAAATTGGTGCTTCCGCAGTTATTTCATTAATAACGGCCGCTGTAGTAGTTGTTGCACCGGCTTCGGTAATAGTTTTTGGTGCTGCTAGCGGAGCAGTAAAGTCGTTAGTCAGTGCTGTTGCGGATGAATACGCCGAAAATGGGTGGAATCCTAATGATTGGGATAATAATAATATTGTTATTAGTTCTTGCATTGGTGGAATAACAGGAATGGTTGAAAGTCTCGTTCCCGCCGGTGCTGGCCATTGTGTAAAGGCTGGCATCAAAGCCGCCAGTAGTGCGCTTGAAGGCGCATTAAGTACCTCATATGATCAATTTACATCCTCCGGAAAGATTTCTGACGTTAAGGGTGTTGTGACAAACGCTCTCTTGGATGGGAGCAGCACGTTTGTTGGCAGCCTGGCAGGTAGTGCTGTATCAGATAGTGCAAAGGATTTTGTAAAGCAAAACAAGACTGTCAAATATTTTGCAGAGAACGTTGTTGGTGGCGCTCAGCATTTTGAAGCTGCGCTCAGAGTTGAAGGAGCTGCTAAATTGTCCTCTGGCATTACTAAACGTTTTACATCCACAGCAACAAAAGAGACGAGCGGCTTTATAGCTTCTTTACTTGATGGTAAATCAGTTTCAGAAGCTTATGATGAGCATAGCATCATTTCTGAAAGTTTGAAAAAAGCTACGGATATCAAATTAATTGCCAGTGACAGCATCAGTGCTATCACAACAGCAGCTACTGACAATCCTCTTTACAAGAGCGAAAAGAAGCTGGAAATGCGGCGCATAGCAGGAGAAGCGCACGAGTACTCCGTGTATGGTGATGCGCCTGATTTAAGTGGCAAAAAAAATGGCTGGAAGGATTGGGATTTTAGAACTCACCAGGAAAATGCTACCGAGGATATGGCTTGGGAGCAAGAAAGGGAGCTGGTTATGCATGGGAAAGGTTCTCGAGACTGGACGGCATCTCAACAGGAGGAACTGATTCGAACTGGGAAAGTATCAGGGTTTGAAGCGCACTTCATAAATGCGTCCGGCCATGATCATTCCATGGAGGATTTATCATTTAAGGAGCAGTCTAAACTATATGATATCAATAATGTTCAATTCGTTACACAGTGGGAACATGATGCTGTGCATACAGAAAATAAAATTACGTATGCGTCAGAAGGGTTAATCGACACTAAAACTGGGGAACTTGTCACTAATGGTCTAGGACAAGTTCCAGATAAAAGACCTATAATCAACCTCACTGATACAATTGATTCCTCACAGGCAAATCTTTTGGATAAGCTCGGTGCTTCGTTCGGCTATGGACGCGGTAAAGAATAAGTAAAAAGTATTAAATATATAAAGGAGAAGTTAGCATGAAAAAGATCAATTACATTCCCCTCGGCAGTGTTGTCTATTTAAATGGCGGCATAAAAAAGGTCATGGTAGTAGCTAGGGCTATTCAAGTTACCAATGGTGATAAACAGTACTTTTTCGATTATGGTGGGGTTTTATATCCAGAAGGAATCACCGGTGATCAGATGGCATATTTTAACCATGATGACGTCAGCAGTGTATTTTTCTATGGCTGTGATGATGATGAAAACAAAGGAATGGTGGAAACCATTAATCAGTATGTGGCGAACCATCCAGATCTTCTTCGTGGTGATATAAACAGCTGGAATACCTAACAAAACACTACTGATTTATATTGTATGAAAAAGTCAGCATTTGCTGATTTAATAAAAAAGCACCTAAAATAGGAGGAAAGAAAATGGCACAGCTTAGGGTTACCCCAGAACAACTCCGTGTAAGAGCATCAGAGTACAGAACACAAGGCAACGAGGTGGAAAATGTTATTTCCAAACTCGATAGTCTCATCAGCACGCTCGAAAGTGAATGGGAAGGTATTTCTGCTTCAAGGTATATTTCGCAGTATTCCGATCTACGTCCAAGTTTCATCTCAATGCAACAGTTAATTGCTGACCTTGCAACTTCACTAGAGCAAGAAGCAAATAAATTTGAGGCCGCTGACAGTTAATTTTTATCAGCGATTAAAGACAATATATAAACAACAAAGTGGCGGAGATATCATTGAAGATACTCCGCCGTGTTTCTAAAAGCATTTTATTTTATTATATCATACAACTTCATCAGCTCAATGCGCTCTTTAGCGAGCTTAATCGACCCTGCAGCACTGTTATCCGCGCTTGTCTGCTTCTCCCCTGCGTAGTGCGCGATGCGCTGTATCCATGCAACCGGCAGTAAATACGGATGCTTTTTTAAGTATGGGTACCTTCGTTCGAGGTATTCTTTTTTAGGGAAGATTGAACTCAGCACGCTGCTTTTCTCTCCCGTACGGCTTGCCTTAACGGCGTTCAGCGTAACAGTAGATGAATGTAGGCGTGTATAGTCATTTGAGCCGTAAACTCCGCCGCAGAGTGTGTCGTGCAGCATCGGTTCCACATCGATGGAGGCTTCCCACGGCGCAGACAGATTAAATTCGATACTAAGATAGCCGCGTGCGATTTTGAATGCTGCTGCCGCAAATGTTGCCGCGTGGACACTGGCGCACTGGTCGTACAGCCTCTGCCAGTCTATTTGCTCATGATATTCCTGCGCCCATAGGCCGATGTCGCAGAACTGCCGCAAGCCAATGCCGCAACTCACGAAATGCTTATAGGCGTGCAATATCAAATAAAGCAAATGCTCGTATGGCGGCATGGCCAAGAATCCAGCCATCTCTATAGGCTGAATGTCCGCAAAAAAATGATTTAGTTCATCATGAGCATCTTCAGATGAGTCGAACAAGTGACGATGCAGCTCAATATAAAGCGGACTACCTTCCTTCAGGTAAGAAACCTCATCCGCCGTGGGCAACTCGTCTGCCGTGGTATCGGTGGTCAGCTCTTCCGCAAGCAATTGTTCATGGCAATCTAAGAACTCGCTATCCTGCACATATATATCATCATCCGCGCTGATGCGGTGATCTTTCAGCGGATACAAGCGACTGCATAGCGCGCCCTTCACCAAGACCGGATGTAATCCTGCCACGCGAAGTCTTTTGTATAAATCTGCAAATTCAGCCGACCGGACGACTTGGTTCAATACCTGATTTATGGCCTGCTGCTTAACAGCGGCAAACAGGGCGGCATTCTCCCTGGCAGCATCAGTCTGTCTAACCGCTTCAAATATTATAGGCAGCAGCTTCTGCTGGTTGGCCAGAGTGAATATGGCAGACCAATCCACCTTTTCAGTGGGCAAATCCCCGCCGGAAATGGCCGTTTTGGTGATATGTAGAAATTGTGTTTCAGTTTTTGTTAGAGTCATGCTTTATAGTCTTTTCTTTGTACTTTTCAATGCCGTGAGCAATAAGCAGCGAAGTTGACCCGATAAACGCGCCAATCGTGTTGCAGATCACATCATCGGTTTCAGCTACGCCTAATGCAAAGCGATACTGTATATATTCAACGCCCGCGCTGAGCAATAAGCCTGTTATCACCGTAAGGCCTATCCTCCGACATCTCCCCCAGCTTTGTGGTAACGCGTTGGATAGCGTCAAGCCAAATGGGAAGAAAAGAAAGATGTTCATCAGGAGCTCGCGGTAAGCTTCGCTTTGCGTTCTCGCAGCTGCCAGCGATGCAAATGGTTTCAAAATAAGAGTACGCTCTCCGGTCGTACGACCCATTATGGTTATGCAAAATATTACCATCACCATACCGCAAGCCAGTAGTGCATTAGCAATGTTCCATCTTTTACCATAAAGCTTCGTTTGTGCATATCCCCATATAGCAATGGCTATTGCCATTGCAATGATTACCCTGCTAAGAGGTTGTGTGTATATGAAGTGAAGCATTATGTTAATATGCGTTTAATTGGCGCAATTACTCTTTCTCTGAATATCATCTTGAAATAACTATATTCCTCACATCCATGATAGAACAACCAGAACACAATATTGGTAAATATAGTTACAATAGCCGCCATTGCAATAAAGTTTAGCACTGTAATTTCTGTGCTAAAAACCAGTCTACGTGCCCAGAGTAATAGCACCAGTATAACTGAAAGCAGCAATATACGTTTGGTATACCGCGTAAAGAATGGCTTAGCTGAAACACCAAAACCGTATTTATGAATAATGATCGGGTCATACCACAAACTAATTGATGCCCGTGACAGAAATGTAGCAAACAGAACGCCAAAAACACCCCACAGTTTCCCAAGAACGATTGAGAGGACTATATTCAGAATTGCCACAAGAATTGGCCTGAACTTTCCTTGCTTAAACAGTCCCAATGTTGAACGGAACACCCAAAGCGTGTTCATATAGCCTGCCACAAAGAAGTTGATTGCAATGGCAATAGATATGGGAAGTCCCAGCACAAATCGGCCACCAGCCCATATCTGCACAAACGGATCTAACAATGTGACCAGCGCAATAAAGCTGAACCCATACAGCCAAAAATTCAAAAACTCAATTTTTCTAAATAGCAAATATCCAGCGTGCTTATCTTCCGTTGCAAAGAAATTTCCAAGGCTTCCTGTGATGGCTGCTGTTATCTGACAAAGCACACTTGTAACGGAATCGCATATGAGCGTGTAGTTTGAAAGCCGTCCAACCCACAAAACGCCGACGACGGCAGAAATAATAATATTGTCAGTTCCGTTCAGCGTAACATGACCAACTTTTGTGAGGAAAAGAGCTCCTGCATCTTTTAATAGCTGTTGTTTTTCACCATCATTCAACTGTTCATTCTTATATTTTGAAACCTCTGGGTATTTTTTATCAGCCAAATGCGCTATATAAGCATTCACGAAAACAGTTCCTGCAAGCTGAACTAAAAGATACACCAAATACGTTCTAAACAGGAGCAGAAGCAAGACTTGTAGAGTTGCTTGAATTATCGATGCCACATTTTGGGCATTTGTTTTCACATAATCCCTTTGATCCGCCAAAAAAAGAGTTCCTTTATAGGCAGCGAAACAATATGATAGGCCAGAGTTAAAGAGAAAAATCACATAATATAGCGTTAGCAATGGAACATCAGGTTTGTCTTTTATAATCACATCCATAAAAGGAATAACGCAAAGGCCCAAAGCTACTATTGCTATCCCTACAGCAAAATATGCTTTTTTGAAAAATTGAAGAAGCCCTACAACCTTTTGATAATTATGTGTCGCCATCGGCTCGTACATATGATAGACTATAGCAGAGCCAAATCCCAATTCGGCAAGGGAAAGTACGGTCAGGATATTGCTATATAGCCCATTTACACTAAGATACGCTTCATTAAGACAATGAATGAAGATTGTTCTTACTGCGAAATTAAGAACAATTGTAAGTGCTCTACCCATTAAACCTGTTGCCAAATTAAGGGCCGAATTTTTCAAACGACTATTTCCCATCAACCAAGTCTCCAGCTTTTAGTACAGAGGCTTTTCCTTGCCCCTTACAATATACCACACGCAACGTAAGGTAAATCTGCTCTTACGCTTTATCTTTTGAAGTAACTTTTCATGAAAAAACTGCTCAATTGCTTTTTCAGCGCCTTTCTCAGTGGCATACTTATAAAATACCGTTCTTTGTTCCCCGATGCTAAATGGCCTTACAAGTGCTTGATTATACTTCAGAATATTGTCCATCTTAACTGGGACGCAAGATGTCATTGTTTTCTCAAGAAAAACTGTTCCTTTTTGAGAATTGGAGATTACGATTGAAAGCCCCTTGTTATCGTCAATATGCGACATTTCAATTTCAGCTCCCCAAAAATCTCCAATTGTCAGGTCGCTTCCGCTTGCGAAGTTGCGAAACTGGCAGGAAAAACAGCTTTCCTTTAACGAGACTCCCCGAAAGTAGCCTTGCATGAACGCATCAATCGTCATAGGTTCTGCGTAAATCTTTCCGTTTTCAAACTCCATCCGCACAGCACTATTGTGCCAACCCTTTGTCTTATTACGAAATTCCATCCGTTTGAGCTTTGCACCATACTTCTTTTCTTGCATACGAATGTAGGCTTGCAACATCTGATCGCTTGGAATCCCATGGCAAATCAGTTCTACAAGAAGCAGATTCCGATACTCTTTTCCAAGAAATGTGCGCAGTCCTGCGACCTGGCAAGGGCAACCGCTGAACAGCACCTTGTGTCCCTTTTCCAGCACATCTTTGATTTCTCGATAGCAATACCCCATATCGCTTTGGGCATACTTGGAGCCCATCATACGATAAACATCATTCTTAGAATTTGATACGATGTGCTTAACGTGGAATTCTTCGTCAAATACTGCGCCGCATACATAGCCGCCATCTTTTAGCATCTTATCCGCAAACTCATAGAACGCTCCACCAGAGCTGCTCCGTATGCGAACCTCATCATTCTTGCTTTGGGCTGCAAATGCTATAGGAACCCCATTTTCAGGTTTGCTTTTTTCTCCTAAAATAGGGCATGACAGCTCGCATTTGTTACAGTTAATGCACAAGTCTGCATCAATATCTGGATAGCAAAAATCCAAATATTGCTTTTTGAGCCTAATTGCATCAGTTGGACATGCGTTGATACATGCCCCACAAAGCGTGCAATCAGCAACCGAAACTTTATCTATCATCTTCCCCCGCCATTCAAAACTTTATCAATATACGCCTTTGAATGCATGATTTCATCAGACAGCAGGCGTTCAACTTCGTTCCAATCGGCATTATAAGGAATATCTTTTTCAGTATTTATCATATGGTCGGACAACCACAGCATAGCCGTAAAATCGCGCATACGTGTATTTATCTTCTCTGTGCGCTCTACAACAGCAAATTCTTTTTCGAATATTACAGAGAATGCCGTCGCGTGGAACGAGTTTGATAGGACGTATGATGCCCCTTGTATCAAGCCTAAAAACTCCTCTGGGCCGCATAATGTGAAGCAACGCTCCGCATATGGCAAATCAAATACCGAATATATCTTCAAGCCATGCTCTGAAGCCACCTTTTCCGCAATTGCTTTAACGGCGTAGCTATTATCAAAATCATATACCAGAAGGTATGGCTTATCTATATGTGCAGGAGATTTTGCTATGGAACGCCAATGCGCGCTATCTAACAGAAAGACGGGATCGAGCACGGTTTCAGCATTATGTATCCCCATAGAATCAAGTACTGCAAGCCCTGACTTTTCGCGCACGGCAATATAGTCAATTTTAGCCAAATACTTGGCTGTAACATCACGCAGCTCTTGAGGAAACTCATCTACTGCAAAACTGGCCGCGTATGAGGCTCGAATACCTTGCTGTACAAAGTCCAGATAGAAGGCCGGATCTTTCCCGTTTGGGAACAAAGGATTCCATATTTGGTCGCTGCCGGCTAAGAAAGCATCCGCCTCGGGAGGATTCGCCTTTAGTTCTTCATTGGAGGCATATCGTCTGGTCAGTTCAAGGTGCTTGGACGTAAAGCCGTCAAAAGCCCTTTTCCTCGGCAGTATACGCAGCCGTCCCGGAAGCTTAGCCAAGAGATACGCCTCACGGACAAACGGCTTATCGTATTTGGGATTACCAATGATATCCAGCCGGAAGTGCTTTGACAGGTAATCCGGCTTATAGTCGATGATTTTCACATCGTGCCCCAGCGACTTCAAATAGGTTTGCAGGGCGTAAGCCTGCAAGGATGCCCCAACGTTATAAACATCGTGACAGGTGATAGTATAAATTTTCATGATTTGACCTTTTTCGTAATTCTCCGCCATAATCGACCAAATTTTGCTTTAATCTGCTTATGCTTCGGCAGCCAACTCATGGAATACCAGTGGATCGAGTAGGTATTCTCCGTTTTTGTCAGCTTGCCCGTCACGCTGTCCAGCGGATTGAACCAGTCCGCCGGATAAACATGAATTCCAGCTACAACCTGCTCCTTACCGTTGCGGACAAGGCCAAAGCGTTCCATCACGTCGCTGTTCAGGTGCGGACATCCAACAGCGTTCATTGTTCCGTCTGCATTGATGAAATGCAGCTTTTTGTATTCCTCGATCATGGCCTGTACAACGGGCTGATGCGGCACCGCCGCCATAACCTGCCCGCTGTTGACAAACTGGTCGTTCTCGAACCCGATAAATCCCTCGTCATTCAGCAATGGCGAAATATTCCGCACAACTTCCACATCGGTGTCAAAGTACACGCCGCCGTACTGCTCCAGCACGATCAGGCGCATGACGTCGGACACGAAGGCGTACTTTTTCGCGGCATACGCCTCCGCCATGAATGGCATGGCGAGATAATCGCAGTTGTCCTCGTTCCACTCGCAGATCTCAAAATCTTGGCAGAACTTCTTCCAGCTGGCGATACAATTCTTGGCAAGCTCTGGCTTTTCGCCGCGGCCAAACCAGCAGTAGTGGATGATTTTGGGGATCACGGGTCAGTCCTCCATCAATGTGTAAATTTTCTCTACCTCCGCGCTGTTCGTATAATCTCTCTTTGCGCAG
>UMFE01052015.1_pt1 | contig 19188 bp, 18 predicted proteins | sample 1964911 | NCBI WGS metagenome assembly UMFE01 (sample SAMEA4836036, study PRJEB28245) | human gut metagenome | biome: gut microbiome; material: fecal sample | place: Denmark | collected 2008
GATGCAGATGTCAAAAGTATAATCGGATTACTATGACAGATACTTGGAGACATACTGGCCTGTATATGATTCGGGAACCGCTGCCACTTCCTCCGGCGTGCCTTTGGCAATTACCGTTCCGCCCCGGTCTCCGCCCTCAGGTCCTATGTCTATAATATAATCCGCCGTTTTGATCACGTCCAGATTATGTTCTATTACAACCACCGTATTTCCGCTCTCTGTCAGCTTATGGAGGATTTCCACAAGCTTGTGGACGTCCGCAAAATGCAATCCGGTCGTCGGCTCATCCAGTATATATATCGTCCTTCCGGTACTCCGTTTGCTCAGTTCGGCAGCAAGTTTGATACGCTGTGCTTCTCCGCCGGAAAGTTCTGTCGAAGGCTGTCCAAGTCTTATATATGACAGGCCAACATCGTTAAGTGTCTCTATCTTACGCTTGATAGCAGGAACATTATCAAAGAATTTCACTGCTTCTTCAACAGTCATATCAAGGACATCATATATGCTCTTTCCCTTGTATTTGACATCCAGTGTCTCCCTGTTATAACGCTTTCCGCCGCATACTTCGCACGGGACATACACATCCGGCAGGAAATGCATCTCAATCTTAAGTATTCCGTCTCCGGAACACGCCTCACATCTTCCGCCTTTGACATTGAAACTGAATCTGCCCTTCTTATAGCCTTTGGCCTTGGCATCGGGGGTAGCCGCAAAAAGATCACGTATCAGATCAAACACTCCGGTATATGTCGCAGGATTGGAACGCGGTGTACGCCCTATCGGTGACTGGTCTATATTGATAACCTTATCAAGCTGATTGATTCCGGTTATATCGTCATGTTCTCCCGGAATACATCTTGCCCTGTTCAAATCTCTTGCAAGCGTCTTGTAAAGGATTTCATTTACAAGTGAACTCTTACCTGAGCCTGATACACCTGTAACGCAGGTCATTATTCCCAATGGGATATCAACATCGATATTTTTGAGGTTATTCTGTCTCGCGCCCCTGATTGTAATCCATCCGGCAGGTTCCTTACGTACCTTTGGTACCGGAATTTTCATTCGACCGCTTAGGTAAGCACCCGTAATTGATTTATCACACTTCATTATATCTTCCGCAGTTCCGGTTGCTATAACTTCTCCGCCATGTTCTCCGGCTGCAGGTCCTATATCAACTATATAATCTGCCGCCCGCATTGTGTCTTCATCATGTTCAACCACGATAAGTGTATTGCCAAGATCCCTGAGTCTCATAAGCGCTGCCAGAAGCTTGTCGTTATCTCTCTGATGCAAGCCTATGCTCGGTTCATCAAGTATATAAGCCACGCCTACAAGGCCCGAACCGATCTGCGTAGCAAGTCTTATTCTCTGCGCTTCTCCGCCGGAAAGCGTTCCGGTCGCTCTGGACAATGTAAGATAATCAAGTCCGACATTGTTGAGAAATCCTATACGGGATTTGATTTCCTTAAGAATCTGATCGCCAATCTTATGCTGCATCTCATTAAGTTCAAGCGTATCAAAATAATCCACCAGCTTAACGATCGACATATCCGTCACTTCGTATATATTCTTATCGCCAACAGTAACCGCAAGCGATGAAGCTTTAAGCCTCTGTCCCTTACAGACCTTACAAGGTGTGATACGCATAAATTCCTCATATTCCTGCTTCATGACATCCGAGCCGGTCTCACGATAACGGCGTTCCATGTTCTTAATTAATCCCTCAAATGCAACAGGGTAAACACCACTTCCCCTCTGTCCTGTGTAATGTACCTCGACCTCACGGCCTCCGGTTCCATGTATAAGGACATTCTTAATCTCATCAGGATATTCTCCAAACGGTGTATCCATTGAAAAATTATATGCTTTGGATAGAGCGTTTAAAATAGCATATGTGAAACTCTTCGGGTCATTGCAGGACTGCCATCCCATAGCCTGAATCGCACCTTCATTGATGGACAACCTCTTATCCGGAATCATAAGATCAACGTCAAATTCCATCTTATATCCAAGTCCGAAACATTCCGGACACGCACCGTACGGATTGTTAAATGAGAAACTTCTCGGTTCAATCTCATCAATGCTGATTCCGCAGTCAGGGCAGGCAAAACTCATACTGAAATTAATCGGTGTTCCACCGATTACATCCACTATCATAAGTCCGTCGGAAAGCTTCATGACGTTCTCTATGGAATCCGCAAGACGTCTTTGCATTCCTTCCTTGACCGCAAGGCGGTCCACAACAATTTCTATATTATGCTTATTGTTTTTCTCAAGGTTAATGTCTTCGGACAATTCATATACATTGCCGTCAACTCTTACTCTCACATACCCGCTTTTACGCGCGCTCTCAAACACCTTCTTGTGCTCGCCCTTACGTCCGCGCACAACCGGTGCCAGAAGCTGGAACTTCGTTCTCTCAGGTAACATCATTATCTGGTCAACCATCTGGTCAATGGTCTGACGCTTAATCTCGCGTCCGCATTTCGGACAATGCGGGATGCCTATTCTGGCATAGAGAAGCCTCAGGTAATCATATATCTCAGTAACGGTTCCAACAGTGGAACGCGGATTACGGTTAGTTGACTTCTGGTCGATTGAGATTGCCGGAGAAAGTCCCTGTATACTCTCAACATCAGGCTTCTCCATCTGGCCGAGAAATTGTCTGGCATATGAAGACAACGATTCCATATACCTTCTCTGACCTTCGGCATAAATCGTATCAAAAGCAAGTGAGGACTTGCCGGAACCACTGAGTCCCGTAAGAACGGTAAAAGAATCTCTCGGTATATCAACATCTATATTCTTAAGATTATGTTCTCTTGCACCTCGTATTTTAATATATTGTCTTTGAAATTTATTCATTGTCATCCATCGTCTTTCTGATTTCTGTTATTCTGTCTCTTATCTGTGCCGCTTCCTCAAAATTCAAGTCCGCAGCTGCCTTATGCATCTTCTTAGTAAGTTCTTTGATAAGTTTCTCAAGTTCGCGGCGGTTCATCGATTCAATATCTTTCTCAAGATCACTGCCGCTCTCCGATGCTGTCTTGGAAATTGCAATAAGATCGCGAACAGCCTTCTTGATCGTCGTCGGTGTTATATTATGCGCTTCATTATATTCCTGCTGGATACGCCGTCTTCTCTCAGTCTCATCTATCGCTTTACGCATCGAATCCGTAATCGTATCGGCATACATGATAACTCTTCCGTCTGCATTACGTGCCGCCCTGCCGACCGTCTGTATAAGAGAGGTCTCAGAGCGCAGAAAACCTTCCTTATCTGCATCAAGAATAGCCACAAGCGTAATTTCCGGAATATCAAGGCCCTCACGCAGAAGATTGATACCGACAAGCACATCAAAAACATCCAGTCTCATATCCCTGATAATCTGCGCACGTTCAAGCGTATCAATATCCGAATGCAGATATCTGACCCTGATTCCTGCTTCCTTCATATACGATGTCAGGTCTTCCGCCATTCTCTTGGTAAGAGTCGTGATAAGAACCTTATTATGTGCCGCCGTCTCCTTATTCACTTCGGCTATAAGATCGTCTATCTGACCTTCAACCGGTCTTACCGAAATCTCCGGATCAAGCAGACCCGTCGGCCTTATTATCTGTTCAACGCGCTGCAGCTCATGTTCCTCTTCATATGTCGAAGGGGTCGCGGATACAAACAGCATCTGGTTAATCTTACTCTCAAATTCTTCAAAATTCAGCGGTCTGTTATCAAGTGCCGACGGAAGACGGAACCCATAATCCACAAGTGTGGTCTTTCTGGAACGGTCACCGAAATACATTCCGCGTATCTGTGGTATTGTAATATGTGATTCATCAACCATTATGATAAAATCATCCGGAAAATAATCCATAAGTGTCCACGGAGGTGTTCCCGGAGCCAGTCCTGTAAGATGTCTCGAATAATTCTCGATACCGGAGCAGAATCCTGTCTCAAGCATCATCTCTACATCAAATTCCGTTCTCTCGCCTATTCTCTGTGCCTCAATGAGCCTGTCCTCGCTCTTAAAATAAGCCACCCGTTCCTTGGCTTCCGCGCGTATATTCTCGGCAGCCTTAACCAGCTTATCCCTCGGAACAACATAATGCGATGCCGGAAAAATTGCGGTGTGCTTAAGCTCGGCCTTAATCTCTCCCGTCAGCGTATCTATCTCCGTTATTCTGTCCACTTCATCCCCAAAAAATTCCACTCTGACCGCACAGTCACCGCTCGATGCCGGGAAAATCTCCAGCACATCCCCTCTTACCCGGAAGGTTCCGCGCTTGAAATCCATGTCATTCCTGGTATATTGTAAATCAACAAGCTGCCTTATAACATCATCACGGTCTCTCTCCATCCCCGGTCTTAGCGAAACCACCATATTCTGATAGTCAATCGGGCTTCCGAGACCGTATATGCACGACACGCTGGCAACTATTATAACATCCCTGCGTTCAGACAGGGCTGCCGTAGCGGAATGCCTGAGCTTATCTATCTCGTCGTTAATCGCGGAGTCCTTCTCTATATATGTGTCCGTAGAAGGTACATATGCCTCCGGCTGATAATAATCATAATATGAGACAAAATATTCGACCGCATTATTGGGGAAAAATTCCTTAAATTCCGAATACAGCTGGCCGGCAAGTGTCTTATTATGCGCTATGACAAGTGTCGGTCTGTTAAGCTTCTGTATTACATTCGCCATGGTGAATGTCTTACCGGAACCCGTTACACCAAGAAGTGTCTGGAACTGGTCGCCCTCTTCAAATCCCTTCACTAGCTTCTCTATAGCCTGCGGCTGGTCTCCGGTCGGTCCGTATTCCGATACCAATTCAAAATGATCCATACTCTTACACCTTAATCAATGATTTTTACCCATTATAGCATAATCAATTTTAAATGTACATACTTTTGCAAACATTTGTTCTGTATTTAACAGATTCAAAAAAAGATGCCGGACCAACGTCCGGCACCTCTATTATTTATTATTGTAATTTGTCCATAATATACCTGACTGCCGCATCAAGCTGCGTGTCTGTTCCATCCTTCTTATAAGCATCCTCGTCAAGTTCAACAACCTCATCAGGTGTGATGCCTATTCCGTGAATATTGTTGCCGTTCGGAGTGTAATAATCCTGTGTGGTCAGCTTAACAGCCGAACCATCATCGAGCTTATATATGGACTGGACTATTCCTTTTCCGAAAGTCTGCGTACCGATTATTCCGGCAAGTCCGTAATCCTGCAAAGCTCCGGAAAATACTTCCGATGCACTTGCGCTGTTTCCGTTGACAAGCACCGCACACGGAACATCAAGATCGCATTCCGCATCGGAACGGATTTCTTCGCGCTTGCCATTCTTATCCTGCATATATACGATAAGTCCTTCAGGAAGAAGTCTGTCAAGAATATCCGTAACCGTATCAAGTCTTCCGCCCGGATTGCCCCTGACATCAATGATAAGTCCCTGCATGCCCTGTTCCTTCAGATCATCAAAAGCATTATTGAACTGTTCGAGCGTAACACCTTCAAACTGGCTCATTGCAATGTATCCTATATTATTATCAAGCATTTTTCCGGTCACAAGCACAGAATCTATTTTACGTCTTGTCACATCTATCTTAAGAGTTTCGTCTCCACGGACAATAGTAAGTGTAACACTTGTGCCTTCCTCGCCCTTCATCCGGCTTACTATATCGTCAAGCTTCATGCCCTTGACATTCTCTCCGGCCACTTCCGTAATGACATCCTCCGCAAGAATCCCGGCTTCCTCTGCCGGCGAGCCCTCCTGCGTCTGTACAATACGTACATATCCGTCATCATTCAATGTGACCGTCGCACCTATACCATAATAAACGCCTTCCGTACTCGCGGACAATTCCTTATATTCCTCAGCTGTATAATATTTACTGTACGGATCGTCAAGACTGCTCATGACCGCCTTGTAGATATTGTCAGCCATCTCATCTTTATCATAATCGTACAGAAAAAGCGAATCGACAATTCCCGTAAGTTCGTTAATCTTTGATGTCACATTGTCGCCTAGCGCCAGTGTCGTTCTGTCCGCCTTGACTTTGCGTTCATAATTCAGGGAAAAAATAATTCCGACCGCAATTGCGCACACCAGCAATACCGATAATGCACCGATTGCTGCTCCGATTCTTATTCCCTTTTTATATAATTTCTTAACTTCTTCGTCACCCATTACCTGTTACCTGTCAAAAATTAATACGAAGGAATTGTAATATAATCCCTCGGGTTCTTGGATTCACCCTGGACAAATACCGAGAAATGCAGATGTGCACCCGTCGAGTTACCTGTGCTTCCTATGTATCCGATCACCTGTCCTGCCTGTACCTGCTGACCAACAGAAACCGCAAGGAGCGAACAATGCGCATACAACGTGGATACACCTACACCATGGTCAATCTTAACATAATATCCGTATCCTGATGTCGCATTGGAATTATCCGCAATGCTGACCGTTCCGGAGTATGCTGCCACTATCGGCTTTCCGTATATTCCTCCACCGGAGATATCCATTCCGTCATGAAGCGTAGTAAAATGAAGTATCGGATGGTATCTTGTTCCCCATTCCGATGTAATCATATTATATCCCGGAATCGGCCATGTGAAACCGCCGGCAAGGCCAATCTGTTCAAGCGTCTTCTGCGCTTCCTGGCTTGCATCTGTGCCATTATTCTTAGCCTCTTCCTGCTGTCTCTGCCATTCCGCCTTTATGTTCGCAACAATCTGTTTCTGTTCCTCAAGTTCTTTCTCGGCAGCTGCCTTTGCTGTTGCGGCATTCTGCTGCTGGCCCTCAAGTACTGTAAGCTTAGACTCTTTCTCATCAAGGATCACATCAATGTACTTCTGCTGGTTCTGCAAATCCGTCTGCAATGTCAGAAGCTCATTCTGTTCATTCTGGAGTGTTGTCTTCTCAGTCTCAAGCGCCGCCTTGTCTGTTTCCATCGTGCTTATAAGACCGCTTATTGTATTCTGTGTATCCGCAAGCTTCTTAAGCTGATTTCTGTCATATTCCACAATGCTGTTGACATACTCTGCCTTTCCGAGCATATCGGATAAATCCTCGGCTGAAAAAATCATATCAAGAAAAGTACTGTCACCGCACTCATACATATATTGTATTCTGAGTTTCATGGCTTCATACTGCTCTTTTTCAGTTTCTTTGGCTGCATCAAGCTCTGCCTGTGCGCTGTCTATCTCTGCCTGTTTGTCTGCAATCTGCTGTTTCTTGGCGTCTATTTCAGTCTGCTTGGCGTCTATTTTGCCCTGGCATTCCACAAGCTGTGATGTATAACCTGCAAGCTTTGTATCAAGCTGCGAAATATAATTCTCGGTATCCGTTATGTCTGATGCCAGACTGTCAAGTTCTTTCTGCAAATTATCAATCTTGTTCTGGACCTGCTGCTGTTCTTTCTCGGCATCATCGATATCAGTCTGTTCAACCGCAGACGGCTGCACATAATTATTCTGTCCGATATATGAACATAACATAAATGCCGAAACACCGACAGCTGCCAGTTTAAGTATTTTTTTCATTAGATACCACCCTTTCGTGATGGATGCTGTTCTTAAAGTTACTTATTTCTCTTTCAGATGTCTGTTAAGTGACAGGAAACTTCCGAGAAGTCCGAGTCCCACACTGAGTGCCACAGCCATAGGCACAAATACCTTAAACAGCTGTGAAACAGGCATAAATGAGAGTATATTCGAGAGGAACGAAAACTTGGTAAGAATGTATTTAACGATATTGCCATACACTGCATACAATATTCCTATCGGAATAAGCGCTCCGGCAATACCGATGATAATGCCTTCAACGACAAACGGTGCCCTGATAAATGCATTATGTGCACCGAGCAGGCGCATTATCTTGATCTCCTCGTCCCTGACTGTGATTCCTATCGAAATAGTGTTACTGATAAGGAAAAGCGCTATGGCGGTAAGCATCACAAGCACAACCAGAGACACAATGCTTACAAGACTGCTTATCTCCGAAAGGCTGTCAGCTGTAACATCCGAGCTGTTAACACGCTTTACGCCATCCACTCCCTTAATGTAATTAACCAGATCTTCCTGCATGCCGGCATCACTGAAGTAAACCTCATATGATGCGGAATCTTTAAGCGGATTATCTCCGGCATATCCATCGGCCAGATCCATATACGTCTCGCCGAAATATTCTTCCTTGTACTTCTCCCACGCCTCATCGGCGGAAGTAAAATGAACCATCGTCACGCCATCGTATTTATTGATCGAATTGCCTATGGACTGTATTCTCTCATCGGAAATTCCCTTATCAAAAAAGACTTTGACGCAGAGAGACTCTGACATCTGATCTACCATATATGATACATTTCTGGTTATCGAGTAAAAAAGTCCGAGAATAAAAATACAAAGCGACATGGTCACAACCGATGCAAGCGAAAAAATTCTGTTACGTCCGATGTTCTTAAGTCCCTGAACAAAGCAGTATCCCAGTGATTTAAATTTCATAGAAATTACCGCCTTCCTCTATATCATGAACAATATGTCCATTTTCAATAGTTATTGTTCTCTTGCGCATCGCCCTTACAATCTCAAGGTTATGCGTAACCACAACGACCGTTGTGCCCTGCTCATTGGCATTCTCCAGAAGCTTCATGATCTCCCATGAGTTCGCCTCGTCAAGATTACCCGTAGGCTCGTCTGCAAGCAGGATAGCCGGCTTATTGATAAGCGCCCTGGCTATGGCAACCCTCTGCTGTTCTCCACCGGAAAGCTGCTTAGGGTTAGTCTTATATTTTTCAAGAAGGCCTACCATGGAAAGCATGGCAAGCACCTTGGCACGGATTCTCTTTCCCGGTGCCTCTATCGCTTTCTGTGCAAATGCAACATTCTCGTACACATTACGGTCTTCAAAAAGTCTGAAGTCCTGAAAAACAACTCCGATATCCCTTCTTAGATATGGGAGCTTATTCGGCTTGATTCCGGAAAGATTCCTGCCGTTAATAACAATTCTTCCCGACGTCGGATTAAGTTCCTTAAGGAGAAGCTTAATCAGCGTTGACTTACCCGAACCACTGACACCGGTAATAAATACAAATTCGCCCTTGTCAATGTGCAGGTTAATATTTTCAAGTGCCGGAACACCTGTTGAATATGTTTTACTTACGTTCTCTAAATCTATCATCTTATACTGTCCTTTGGTATATTGATACGCCGCGGTCAGATACAATTATACCGGCCTGCAATATCAATAATCAATCGTTTCCATATATTTCATATACTTGACCACCATAAGCGCTATCTTAAAAGTAATCGCATCTTCAAAAATCCTGAGGTCAAGTCCTGTACTCTTCTGTATCTTATCCAGCCTGTACACAAGCGTATTCCTGTGGATAAAAAGCTGGCGTGATGTTTCCGACACATTAAGGCTGTTCTCAAAGAACTTATTAATGGTGGAAAGAGTCTCTTCATCAAAATCATCCGGCGATTTGCCACCGAAAATTTCCTTGATGAACATCTTGCATAACGGTATCGGAAGCTGGTAAATAAGTCTTCCTATACCCAGATTACTGTATGCTACGACATTACGGTCACTGTAAAAAATCTTGCCTACATCAAGTGCCATCTTCGCTTCTTTGTATGAACGCGACACTTCCTTAATTGAATTAACTATGGTACCGTACGCAATATGAACTTTACTCATGGCCTCTGTATTGAGAGTATCAAGTACTACATAGGCCGTCTGTTCCAGTTCCTTATATGACTCATTCGGTTTAACTTCCTTAACAATGATTATATTCTTCTCATCAACAGCCGTAATGAAATCCTTCGTCTTCGTGGCAAAAAGCGTACGCACTGTCTCAAGCGCGCCATTGTCCTTCTCATGCTTAGTCTCTATGATAAATACAATTCTTCGCACATCTGTCTCAATATGCAGCTTCTTCGCACGGTTATATATATCAACGAGCAGAAGATTATCAAGCAGCAGGTTCTTGATAAAATTATCCTTATCAAAGCGCTCCTTATATGCCACAAGAAGATTCTGTATCTGAAAAGCTGCAATCTTGCCAATCATATAAACATCTTCGCTTCCGCCGTTAACTATAAGCACATATTCAAGGCGGCTGTCGTCATAAACCTTGAAAAACTGGTATCCTGATACAACCTGACTGTCGGCCGGTGAATCTACAAATGAACATACCGCTTCCTCATGCCCCTCCGCACCGGAGAAAGTTGAGGCTAACACCTTACCGTCCGTGTCCATTATACACAGGTCTATTCTCGTAATTGACTTGAGTCCTTCAATCGTATTTTGAAGTATCTGATTAGAAATCATCTGCCCACTCCTTTGCATTCTACATACTATTATTTATTGTAAAACAAAATTGTGAAAAAAAAAAGGGCAAATGCAAAAAAGAATTAATTTTCCCATTGCATCTGCCATATATTATTACCTGAGTGCTTCCTGCTCACTTATCTTTCCCTTATTCAGGAATATTGTTTTGTCACATAAGATATTAATATCCTGTGCAATATGTGATGCTATCAACACCGTCCTGCCCTGTTCCTTATATTCAAGGAGCAGTCTGCGGATATCTACGACACCGTCGGCGTCCAGTCCGTTAAACGGTTCATCCAGTATCAATATTCTCTGGTCCTCCATTATCGCCTGTGCAATTCCGAGCCGCTGTCTCATTCCAAGGCTGTATTTACCAACATGCCTCTTAAGTCCGGGATCCAGCCCCACTAATTTCATCGCCTCTTTAATACGCTCGTCCGGAATCCTTGTTCCGATTTCAGATAATATTTTCAGATTATGAAATCCCGTGTAATAAGGCACAAAACCCGGAGTTTCAATGATAACGCCGGTCGAAGCCGGAAAATCAACATCCTTTCCTATTTCTTTGCCGTCAACCGTTATACGTCCGGAGGTAAGCGGAATAAATCCGCATATGCACTTCATAAGCATTGTCTTGCCGCTTCCGTTGCGTCCGACTATTCCGACTATCTCACCTTCTCCGGCTTCAAAGTCTATGTTATCTAATATTACATTTTTATTAATTGTAAGACACGCGTTCTCAACATTTATTACTTTATCCATTCGGTTCACCTCACTTACACTTCAACATCAAGATATCTGTGTTTTGACATTCTCTGTAATATCAATGTGATAAGTACCGCGTTGATCACACCGAAATACATATATGATTCGTACAGTTCCACAATCCTCTTACGGAAAAATTCTGTAAAATGAAGCCACACAACCGACTGTGCCATCGGAAACACCCACATTGCCGGTGACTTGACTGAACATAACGCTGTTCCCGCCGCCACGATGACACACGCTGTTATGAACCCGGCCGCCCTGTGTCCCTCCAGGCTGAACACCAGCATTACCAGCAATAATAACAGCAGATACAGCATAAAAAACAGATATGTATGTATCACGGCTTTGCCAAGCGGCATCTGATTGTACAGATTCTTCGGAAGAAGTCCCGATGTAAAATCCCCTATTTTATCAGGAAACATCAGTGTATATTTCTTAGCCACATCGCTCCACTGCACATTGTAATCCGCCCGCCACAAAACCGGAACCATCGTACATAAAGCGATAAACGTGACATATGTAATGATTGTCATTACTCCGAACAATATCTGTCCGACACCCCAGTTGATCCTGCCGAGCCTGATTACATAGAACCAGTCACCTGCCTGCGAGCGCGGATATCCAGCCATTATCACAAGGTACATTATCGGAAGTATCATCATTATCACTCCGCTGCTTCCGATTGTCACAAACGGTTCCAATATTGACAGTTTGACATTCATAAGCGCTGCCGCATCAACTAACGGCCTTATATCGAACTCATATATAAAAACAATCAGCATCGACAATATGATCAATTTAGGATTAGTAATCCAGTGAACATATTCCGAGGAGGCGAATTTAAAACTTTTTTTGAAGGAAAAAGTACTAGTTTCCATAATCCATCCTCCTTTTTCTAATTATGTAATATAGCGCAATGCATATTACCATATATATAACATGCACTATGATAATATATTTCGCATTATCAGCAGCCCTGCCTATGACTGCCAGCATTTCCGGAGAAACAGCCATAACAATGCGGCTTACCTGTTCCGGAATATTTGTTGAAGAAAATACTTTATTGGAAATAACGCCAATTATATAAATAATCATAAATGGCACCGTAACTATTACATATTCATTGGTAACAAATGCACTGAGTACCAACGCCATCGCACTCACATCCATCCCATACCAGAACGTGCCCCCGATAACCTTAGCTATATCCGCAAACGTAAACGTACCCGCTCCGTGCGGAAATATCATAAATGTTATTATTCCATAAGCCACATATCCTATAGTGACCAGAATTCCCGACGATACCAGCGCAGCCGCACTTTCGGCCGCTATGTACGGTCCATACTGATTACGCATCAGTCTCATTCTGAGCATATGGCTCCGCCTGTCCATTACAACGGTCATTACATACGGCAGTGATGCAACCGCAGGGAGAAAAAGCGTCACATATCCATAAAGTCCCACCGTAAAAATCGAATTCCACGACAATGACGGAATGTCAGCATACTGTGAAACCGGTATTCTTATTATGGTTTCAATAACACTATAACTGGTATTTCCATCCATATACCCGGTTGCGGTAAAACACAACAACAGTACGCATCCTGTGCAGGCCCAGAACACCGTTCCACTTATAATCTGTTTAATTCTTGATAATAAAATTTTTAAAAAATCACTGATTATATACAAGTCCTACCTCTCCCGTCACACAATCTACAAGCCCTATTATTTCATTGTCAGTGGTACTGTCAAAAACGAATACCCAGTATGGCTTTAGTCTGAACTTATTTCCCGATTGAAGTCCTGTCCATTCAATGCCACTGTGATTCTCTTCGTCGGTTTCTTTTTCAAAAAACGGCAGATATTCCATTTTCACATTTAAGAGTTTATTTTTCCTATATGCCGACAGTTTAACATTAACCAAATCGCATGCTTTCTTTACACTTATAACTTTATCTATAGGTGTATCCGAAACATATTCCGTGGGAAATCCATAGTATGACACTTTGATTCCGTCTGTAATCTTCTTTCCGGAAACTGTTCCTGACGAAGTTCCCTTTAACACTTCATATCCGAATCCACTTCTTGAATACTTGTCACCGACCCCAATCACAGGAACTCCATTGTAGCTCATCCGTGTATCCATCTCATATCTCAATTGCTGATTCTCATTTTTAACAATCCTTACTCTGAATACCTTCGGTACCGGTATGTCATATCCCAGTTCCGCTATACATTCCGTCTCAAGCTTTTCATACATTTCAACCGCTTCAGATACTTTCATGGAACCACCAATGATTTCATGTTCATCATCCTCATACGGAGCATCCACATAAAATTCTTCCACTGTCTCATAATCATATGTATTTATTGAATCCACTACGAAAAAACCTGTGCAACCTGTTGCTATGTAGGCAGATAATTTTTCGTCATTGTAGTATCTTCCATATGGGTATGTCTTACCTTTGTCATCAATAACATACTGTTCATCATATTTGTATCCCATTTTCTGAAGATTATCCTGAAAGAACTTTATATCTAGTTTCTTATTCTGTTCTTCATAATCAGGTACTTTGAGAATCACATTGCTGACAGCCTCCACTTTCTCAACATCAAGTGATGATGGAAGTTCGATGTTGTCATAATCCGATGCCAGTAATTCGTCTACATCGTACGCTTCTGATATATCTACCAGTGTGTCTTCTGATTCGACGATTCCTGCTGTATCTGTTTTCTCTTGTCTGTTCCTAATTTTCCGGCCTATAAAGAACACGGCACATCCAATAATTAATACACCCGCTATAATGCAATATCCCAAAGTACCTTTTTTCATAAAATCACACTCCTTATGCTTCTTTGGAATCACTGATTGTATACAAGTCCAACCTCTCCCGTCACGCAATCTACAAGTCCTATTATTTCGCTATTCGTGGTACTGTCAAAAACGAATACCCAATATGGCTTTAGTCTGAACTTATTTCCCGAACAAATTTCTGTCCATTCTGCAGTCATATGTCTTTCTTCATAGGTTCTTTCTTCAAAAAACGACAGATATTCCATTTTCACATTCACCAACTTATTTTTCTTATATTCAGCCAGCTTCTGATTAATTATATCCGTTGCATCCTTAATACTTATAACCTTATCAATCTGTTCTTCAGAAACACATTCTGTAGGAAACCCGCTCAACGTAACACTTATTCCGTTTGCTACATTTTCACCCGAAATAAGTCCGCTTGCTCCCAATGATGATTCGTATTTAATTCCACTTCTTTTATATGTATCGTTAATATAAAACGTGTCGATACCTTTATAACTCATCTGTGCATCCAATTCATATCTTAATTGTTGATTTTCGTCTTTAACAAGTCTGACTCGGAACACTTTCGGCACCGGTATATCATAATTCAATTCAGCTATGTATTCTGTCTCAAGTTGTTCAAAAGTGTTGATTGCCCCCGACACTTTCATTGGGCCTCCAACCAATTCATACTCCTTATCTTCATACGGAGCATTTGCATAAAATTCTTCCACTACTTCATAATCATGTGTTCCTATTGAATCCACCGAAAAAAAGCCGGTACATCCCGTTGAAATATATATGTATGGTTCTTCCTGCATATAATATTTTCCGTAAGGATAAGTCTTACCTTTATCATCAACAACACATTTTTCATCATACTCATATCCCAGCTTCTTTAGATTATCCTGAAAAAACTTTATGTCTATTTTCTTATTCTGTTCTTCATAATCAGGCACTTTGAGAATCACATTGCTTACCGTATCCACCTCATCGACATTAAGTGACGACGGAAGTTCTATATTGTCATACTCCGATGCCAGTAATTCATCAACATCATATGCGTCCGAAATGTTTACAAGTGTATTTTTTATTTCTTCTTTATTCTGTTCTTCATTATTATTTTTGATATTACGTCCTATAAAAAAAACAGCACACCCAATAATTAATACACCCGCTATAATGCAATATCCCAAAGTACCTTTTTTCATAAAATCACACTCCTTATGTCGTTATTGTTCCCTGTGCAGTTACACTCTTTGCTGGTGCATAATCTGTAAGTTCAATATGCACATATACATTAGTATTTGCCTTAGGCTGTGTAGTTCCAGGATAATCAATATAGTATGTCGAACCAGTTCTGTTTATAACATGTGTCTTTGATTGTCCCACATCGCTCTTTGTGTAAGCATCAGCAGATGCCCCTGATATATAAGAAGTAAATTTTGTTGATTTAATAACCACACAATCTTTGCCCGATGATTTTAGTTTAAATTCCTGTACCAGCACATCATACTGGGACGGTCTGCCGTCAGCATATGTCAAATTATACTTTGCTGTTGCTCCCATGCATGGCATCAAACTACATGCCACAATTACTGCTGTTGTTAAGAAAGTTGTAAATTTCCTCATAAGATATCCTCCTGAAATTAAAATTTATTATATTTCTCCCACTGTACCGATTGAATATCCTCTCTCCTTTCCTTGTACATTTTATAGGGATTAATATTGTATATAAAAACAACCATTCTCCGGCTCCGCCGGGGAATGGTTGCTAACGTTCATGTGTAATTATATTACGCCTTATCCGTTATTTCCTCTTATCTGCTGACATTTACGCTAACAGCCATGTACCCTCAGCCTTACCGGCTAATATCCTTAAATTATATATATTCATTCACATTCTTATTTCCCACTTCAAATGTGAATATATCCGCCATCAATTAGTGAAGAACTACCTGCTCTGTCTCCTTATCGAAGATATGGAGCTTAGTCATATCAAGTGCAAGCTTGATAGTATCGCCAGGACGGGCAGTTGTACGAGGATTAACTCGTGCTGTACAGCTTACGTTGTCAATATCGAAGTAAAGGAATACTTCGGCACCGAGAAGCTCGTATACCTTAATATCAACATCGATTACGCTGTCAGGGCTTGTGCTGATGAACATTTCTGTATCATAGAGATCTTCCGGACGAATACCCATGATAACTGTCTTATCAACATAACCTGCATCTACAAGTGTCTTAGCCTTAGCTTCAGGAAGCTTGATTGAATTGCTTCCGAACATAAGAACTACATCTGATCCTGACTGAACAACCTTAGCATCAAGAAGGTTCATCTGAGGTGATCCGATGAATCCTGCAACGAATACGTTGTTTGGCTTATCGTAGAGGTTCTGAGGTGTATCTACCTGCTGGATAACGCCGTCCTTAAGAACAACGATTCTGGTACCAAGTGTCATAGCCTCTGTCTGGTCATGTGTTACATAGATGATTGTTGCCTGAAGTCTCTGATGAAGCTTCTGGATCTCAATACGCATCTGAACACGGAGCTTTGCATCGAGGTTTGAAAGAGGCTCATCCATAAGGAATACCTTAGGATTACGAACGATTGCACGACCCATGGCAACACGCTGTCTCTGTCCACCTGAAAGAGCCTTTGGCTTACGATCAAGGAGCTGCTCAATGCCAAGAATCTTAGCTGCTGAATGAACGAGCTTGTCGATTTCTGCCTTAGGTACTTTACGAAGCTTAAGACCGAATGACATGTTGTCATATACTGTCATATGAGGATAAAGAGCGTAGTTCTGGAATACCATTGCGATATCTCTATCCTTCGGCTCTACATCATTTACTAACTTATCTCCGATCCAGAGCTCACCGGATGTAATCTCCTCAAGACCTGCGATCATACGAAGTGTTGTTGATTTACCGCATCCTGAAGGTCCAACGAAGATGATGAACTCCTTATCTGCGATATCAAGATTGAAATCTTTAACGGCTACGAATCCGTTAGGATATACCTTACAAATATTTTTAAGTGATAAACTTGCCATAACTTCCTCCTAGAAAATAATTAAGTGATTTACACTTGTTTACTTTAATAATAATACACTTTTGTCCCTTTTTATGCCATATTGTAAATTACCAAAAAAATTTTTTATAATTGTGCAATTTCAATACCAGTTTATTTTTTTTTTAGATTTGACAGCAAGTTTCACAAAAATGGTGTCGTTTTGTCGGCACATTTCACAAAATCATTTTATTTTCACAAATCCTTCTCCCAAAACTTCCGATACATTGCTTACCGTCACAAAAGCCTCCGTGTCTATACTGTAAATAATGTCCTTTATGTCCGCTATCTCACGCGATGATGCTATACACAACAGCAGTCTGCCCTCATGACCGGTATACATCCCTGTCCCATCTATTCCGGTTACGCCGCGGCCTGTTATGTTCATTATCTGTCCGGCAATTTCGGTGCTGTGCCCGCTTATTATCAGAACTGCGCGGGATGACGCCGGACCGCCTATTACCCTGCCTGATACATAACTCGCAGCAAATGCAGAAATCACGGCATACACCGCATTCACTGCGCCAAACACATATGCACCGGCACATATTATGAGTGCATCCGCCGCAAAAATCACCCATTGCAATCTGACTTTATGTGTAAAATGGCAGATTAAAGTAGCTAACATGTCAACTCCTCCCGATGTGCCTCCCGCATAAAGCACCAATCCCATGCCAAGCCCCGTAGTCAGGCCTCCCACAGCCGCCGATATGAAAATATCTTCCGCAAACCATGTAACCTCGGGCGATACCGCCATTGATGCCGAATATATCACAACCGCAATCAGTGAACGGACAATTATCTTTTGTCCCAGCGTCCGCCACGCCATAATAAAAAGCGGTACATTAAGTGCCATATTGGTCACCCACAGAGGCACCGCCTTAAGTCCGGCCGCTATTATAGCTATTCCGGCAAATCCTCCGGTAACAATCCCCGCCGGATCATAGATGTTTTTTACTGCAAATCCCATAAGTGCCGCGCCGGCCATAATTACCGGATATCTGATATATCTTTTCACGCAATCGCCTCCCGATACATTCCATACCGGTAATTATTGACAGAAATGCGCTGTTCTATATGCCGATTTGTTGAATAAAATTATTGTTATGCCGAAATATATAATGTATAATTAAAAAAGTCCGGAAATATTCCGGATCATAATGCGAAAGGAGCTTATGTATATGGATATTGCAGCACTTTCCACATCCATGGCAATGACGGATGTCGCTAATCAGGCATCTATCCGCGTTCTCTCAATGAGTCTCGACGACCTTGAGACAGCAGGCGACGGCCTTCGCAAAATGATGGAGATGTCAGTCAACCCCGGTCTCGGAGCCAATATTGACGTTTCCGTATAGCAGGCGGTCATTCCGTACGCGGATTGCCCTCAAAGAGGAGAACATTATATATGTTCTCTTCTTTTTGACCGTAAACAACCATCTCGTAATCTGAATAATATGTGTTTCCGGCCATAAATTCCTTCAATTCCAGATACAGAATCACATCCGGATACCCTTCAAATCCTCCCGGTCCAACAAGAATAATATCATTTCCAAACTGTTCATTTTCCAGGTAAACTGCACGCAGCTTATCATTTTCATGTATTTCAATGCCATTGCGGGCAATCATCTTTCCGTTAAACATTCCGTTACTCCTTTTTATATATGATTATATCTCACTTTTCACTCATAGTAAATATTTTTCGTGTTTTAGGAACTGTATGATGGTGGGAATTTATACTTTTATTAATTATTATGTGGCTATGAATACACTTAGAAATGATTTATCATACAATCTCACACAATTCAGGCTGAATTCCGGTCTTACGCAGGAACAGGCCGCAGAGCTTATTGGCATAAGCACCAAATATTATGGTCTGATTGAACGCGGCAGACGTATTCCGTCCGATGTTCTCCTTTCACGCATATCAGAAGTAACCGGAATTTCCATAACATCATTAAATCCGGACTGCCAGATGCATATCATCCGGGAACCCTCTCTTGACGGAAGCATAGTTGATGACATCAATCACATAACAGATATGTTAATCAAAACCCCGGAAATTATTCCTCCGGTGATAAAAATCGTGACAGCTTTATACGAAACAGCTTCAACAAAATAACATGGTCCCCCGCATAAGCCCTCTGGCGGCACGCTCTCGCTTGACTGCACGCCAATGTCATTAAGTTAAGAAAACAAAA
>UMFE01041169.1_pt1 | contig 18733 bp, 8 predicted proteins | sample 1964911 | NCBI WGS metagenome assembly UMFE01 (sample SAMEA4836036, study PRJEB28245) | human gut metagenome | biome: gut microbiome; material: fecal sample | place: Denmark | collected 2008
TTATCGCCCAGCAACTTCAGGGAAAGGGTCGCATCGTTGAAATCAGCGGTTTGGAGGGCTCTTCGCCTGCTTTGGAGCGTCATCGTGGTTTTATGGATGCTATCAAGCCTTATCCTGGGTTACAGGTTGTAGCCTCGGAGGAAGGAAACTGGAAAGAAGAGGGTGGAATCCAGGCGATGAAACGCATATTGAAACAGACACAGGACTTTGATTATGTCTTTGCCCATAATGACTGTCTTGCCTGGGGAGCTTATGTGGCTGCCCGCCAGATGAGGGTAAAGCGTAACTATAAGTATACCGGAGTAGACGGCATGGCTACCGAAGGTGGTGGTTTGGAACTTGTGCGCGATGGTATTTTCGAAGCCTCTTATCTTTATCCTACCAAGGGTGACGAGGTCATAGCGCTTGCCATGAAGATATTGAAGCATCAGCCTTATGAACGCGACAATTATCTGAGCACTTCTATCATAACCCAGGCAAATGCTGCCCTTACATTGATGGAGGCTAGAGATGCCGAGCGTCAGACGCACAATCTGAAGACTTTGCATAAACAGGTAAATCAGTATCTGTCTGATTATAACTCACAGAAAGTCATGCTCATAGGTCTGTGTCTGTTCCTGCTTGTTTGCCTTGCAGCTGCGGCTTTAATTTTCAGAGGTTATCTGATAAAGGTGAAACTGAACGAAACATTGGCTAAGACAAATGGCGAACTGAAGCGACTGAATGTAGAATTGGGTGAAAAGAATGGAGAATTGAAACGATTGAATGAGGAGGTCTTGGAACTCACTCATTCCCGTCTGGTATTCTTTACCAATATCAGTCATGAACTTCGCACGCCTTTAACCCTGATAGCCGACCCGGTAGAGATGCTGCTTGAAGATTCCGGCATCAAGGGCAAGAGCCGCGAACTCTTGAAGATGGTGCAGCGTAATGCCCTTGCTCTCCAACAGTTGGTAAGTAACATACTTGATTTCCGTAAGATTCAGAATGGCAAGATGGAACTGAAACTCTACCGCTTCGACATTGTGAAGACCTTGACGATGTGGGTGGGCGACTTCCAGCTTACTGCCGAGCGCAAGCAGATCAGACTGCATCTGGATGTTGATGACTTGAAAGGCAGCCATGAAATGATTGCCGATCAGGAGAAGATTTCCCGTATCGTGTTCAATCTGTTGAGCAATGCCTTGAAATATACGCCTGCTGGTGGCGAAATCTTTGTTTCGCTGAAAGATGAAGGTGCCAATCTCCGTCTTGATGTGAAAGATACGGGCAAGGGTATCTCGCAGGATGAGGCTGATAAGATCTTTGAACGCTTCTTCCAGGCCAAGGGTGCTGCCAGCGGTACAGGTATCGGTCTGGCTCTGGTGAAATCATTTGTAGAGTTGCATCATGGTGAGGCTAGGGTAGAAAGTGAACTGGGAAAGGGCTCTGATTTTATCGTTGTCATTCCTCGTGAGCAGGAGGGTGATTCACAAGTTATCCACAATGATGTGGATATTGTGGATAACTCTGTAAATGCTTCTGCGTCAACTGGTAAGAATCTGGTAGATGAATCTGTTTTGCAATATGTTGACGATGGAGACAGAAGTCGTGGAAAAGTTCAGCAGTTGGTAAGCGAGAATACCAATCGTCCTACTGTTCTGGTTATTGATGATAATACTGATATCCGTCAGTATGAGCGTACACTTTTGCAGGATGAGTATGTTGTTCTTGAGGCTGCTGATGGTAAAGAGGGTTTGGCTGTCGCCTTGAAAGAGGTGCCTGACCTGGTGATTTGCGATGTGATGATGCCTGTTATGGACGGATTGGAGTTGACAGAACAGCTGAAGACGAATACGGCTACCTCTCATATCCCTGTTATTATGCTTACGGCGAAGAATCTGGAGGAGCATCGCGCAGAGGGTTATGAGCATGGAGCTGATTCCTATATTACCAAACCATTCCACAGCAAGGTGCTTCTCGCCCGTATCGAGAATCTCTTGCGACAGCGTCAGCTTCTGAAACATCTTTATCAGGGGGCTCAAGAGGCTGAGAAGGAGATTTCTGAGGCTCATCTGGAAGATCGTGACAAGCAGTTCCTCAAGCAGCTTCAAGCCATTATCCAGAAGAATCTTTCTGATAGCGAGTTTGGAGTTGAGGATATGGGACAGCAGATTGGCTTAAGCCGTGTGCAGCTCTATCGCAAGGTGAAGGCGATGACAGGCTCTTCTGTTGTTGACTTACTCCGTAAGGCTCGCCTTGCCAAAGCTAGGCGTTTGCTCGAAACCCGGAGCATGAGTGTCTCTGAAGTAGCCTATGAAGTGGGCTTCTCAGCGCCGTCTTACTTCACAAAATGTTTCAAGGAAGAGTATGGAATGTTACCTGGTGATGTAGGTAATGTGATGAAATAGAGAGAAATACGCTATGCCTGAAGTGTAAAATCTGTGAATATATGGATAAAAATCGTTCATTTCCTAGCATAAAAGGTACATTGTATCATTTTTATCACTATTTGAACGATAATTATACCTGGGTTTCGCCGAAACTTACTATCTTTGCACCAGAATTTAGAAGTTTATAAATTGTTTCATGCAGAAATAGTTGCATTTTCATAGGTTTAGGTTTTATGTTTTAAGGTTATAGGATTGAGTATTCATTAAGGTAAGTAGTTTTCTTTAAGGTAAAAAGTTTTGTTTTGGGAAATAAGTAGTAATGAGAGAAAGCAGCTGTATAGACGGGATGTCTGACAGCTGCTTTTCGCGTATTATGGTTTGTTTCTTTTTAAGCGGGCATACTATAGCTTTTTAAAGGGGGCTTATTCCCAATCTTCGAATTCCAGTTCCAGTTCTTTGTATTCGGGTTTGAAACTGCTGTTCTCCTTATCTTGCTTCCTGGCTTCTTCTGATGAGGCGTTGCTTACGGACAGACCAAGCAGGCGGATGGGATGAGCAGAGGAGTAATCTATCTGTTTCAGTAGCCGTTTGGCAAGAGGCAGAATATCATCCTTCTTTTTCAGAACCTTTTCTTGTGAGATGCTTCGTGTTATCTGGGTAAAATCGGCAAACTTCACCTTCAGCGTCAGGGTTCTTCCTTCGAAACCGCTTTTGGCGATGCGTTCCAGTAGTTCGAGTAAGGTATGGTACAGTTCGATAATCACAGCCGATTTCAGATAGATATCTTCCAGGAAAGTTTGTTCGCAGCCTACCGATTTCCGTTCGCGGTAGGTGATGACAGGTCGTTCATCTATCCCCCTTGCGAAATCATAGAAGATGTGTCCGGCTTTTCCGAACACTTCTACCAGATGTTCTTCGGATACTTTCCGCAGGTCAGCTCCGTTGAAGATACCCATGAAGTGCATCTTTTGCAAGGTTTTCTTGCCCACACCCCAGAAATCCTCTACAGGAAGCTGGGCGATGAAATCGAGCGCCTTGTCGGGATGAATGGTGCAGATGCCGTCGGGCTTGCGGTAATCAGAAGCCACTTTGGCGAGAAACTTGCAGTAGCTGATGCCAGCCGAGGCGGTGAGTCCGGTTGCCTCCTTGATACGGGTTTTGATTTCTTTGGCAATATCCACCGCCAGTTCTATCCCTTTCTTATTCTGCGTTACATCAAGAAAGGCTTCATCTATGGAGATGGGTTCGATGAGGTCGGTATATTCCTGGAATATCTGATGTATCTGATGGGATATTTTAGCATAATAATCATGCCGGCAGGGCACGATGATGAGGTTAGGGCAGCGCTGCTTGGCTTGAACGATGGATTGCGCCGAGTGAACGCCATACTTCCTTGCCTCATAGCTGGCTGTAGAAACCACACCACGAGGTCCGTCGAAGCCAACCGCTACCGGTTTGCCCCGAAGTTCCGGATTGTCTCTTTGCTCTACCGCAGCAAAGAAGGCATCCATGTCGATATGTATAATCTTGCGCTCTGTCATTCTAGCCTTATTTTTTCCAAAAGTACAAAAAAGATGCGTTTCCACAAAATCTAAGCTGTTTTTTATTGTTCGTTAACGTTTTGGGGTATTAGCCTACATGGTCCATCGAAACAGGCTGCGTTGAGCATCTCAAGTACTTGCGTTAGCCAACTCAAGTACTTGAGTTAGTCAACGAAGCTATCTGCGTCTGCTTCCGGAGTCGTCTCCGATAGCTTACGGAACCACTTGAGTAAGCTGAACCAAACACTTGACCTCACAGATTCAAGCACTTGACCTCATTAACTCAAGTACTTGAACTTATTAACTCAAGTACATCATGACACGCTCTTAATAGTCTGTAGTGATCTATATGACTCCCTTTGGCTGAAATAGAAAAGAGTTAGTTAAGAAGTAGAAAGTAGCAGAAAAGTGTGAAATTCCGTTCATGTAATAGCAATTATGTTACAATGAACGGAATTTTTTATTCGATGAAATGATTTTTTAAGCCGCTGTTCAGACCTTTATGTATTTTTGCAGCAGAAATCAAAACATTAACGCTAACAAATTAAACATTTAAAGTATGAACAACTTATTAAATGGAAAGAGCGCAGCTATGATGCTTGCACTTTCATTGGTAAATGTTACAGCAGCTTTTGCACAGGATGATAATTCAAGTGCTAAGGAAGAAGGTAATCGTAATGTGATGCTCAATGCAGCCAGTGCGAATGGTCCTCGTGAGATTCAGATTGGTTTGCCTTCTGCCGATGTCAACGTGTTGGAGAATGGTCTGCCTGTTACTTACGCTACCAATCCTCATTCTGTCAATACTATCTGGCGTGGTGATGCAAGTTTGAGCCATCAGGGTTTGCTCAAGATTGCCGAGACTGCCATCACTACCGGTAATATCGGTTATGCCGTGAACTCTTTCACCCAGAAGGGACAGAAAGGATTCAATGGTACGCTGAACTATAAGAGCAATCATTTCGGATTGCAGGAATTCTCTCTGAATATGAATGGTGATTTGGGTAAGGACTGGTACTACAGCTTTAATATGTATCAGGATTTCGACCCGGGAACCTTCAAGATCAAGTCAACTCCTTATCAGGACCGTACTCAGATTTACAAGGCTCTCCTCACCAAGAAGTATAACGGCAACCGTGGTGAGTTCACTGCCATGTATAAGTATGCCAACAGCCACAACGTGTATAACTATGCTACCCAGAGTGCTCCATTTATCTATGTGGGCGATGGAAGCGTAAAGGAGTATGGCGACTTCAAACTCGGTACCACCTCTTATCTTCCTATCGATAACGAGATGACTTATAGCGATATGCGTACTGGTGAGTTGAAGCAGACTTCTCTCTACGATGCTTGTCTGAATAAGGCAAGTGAGGTAACCCTCATGAACAGCTACCGTTTTGACAACGGTTTGAACTGGAAGGCTACCTTGAAGTACGATCATTCCCGTGGTGCGATGGTTTACCAGACTCCAATGTCTATCATCGATTTGAAGAGCGCTGCCAATCAGGGCGTATATAATTATAAGTATCGCGATATCGACGGACAGACCAAGGATTACAATGGTCAGTATGTTCAGACCCGTATGTCTTGTCTCAATGCCGGTAAGATAGATGAGGCTCTCTTCACCACCGAGCTTAGCAAGAAATTCAGTACATCCACCTTCCGCCTCGGCGTGAATGAGTGGTTCTATCATATTGATTATTGCTCAAATACAACCATGTATGATCAGAGTGTTCCTGCAGATGGCAGTTTTGCCCTGCGAGTTTGGGATGCCAACCACAACGGCTATTTCTACGATTTCAACAAGAATGCATCTGAGTATTACAAGGGAAGCGAAAACAAGCTGGCTCTCTACTTCACTCACGATTGGGATGTCACCAACAAGTTGAATCTCTACTATGGTGCCCGTCTGGAGTGGCAGAAGCTGAAGGGTGAAAACGCAGCAGTGAAGAATGCAAAGGGTGAATTCGTAGGCCGTTTTGCCGATTACCATCTCGGTGCTACGGCAGCAGATGGAACCAAGATTGCACCAGTAGATTTGAGTTACAACTGGTTGAACTACGATTTCTCTGTAGCAGCAACTTATAAGTTGACCGATAACTTCGGCTTCACTGGCGATTTCACTTACATCGTTCAGCATCCAAAGTTTGAGGCTTTTGCCCCAGCTACATTGCCAAACGTGGATAAGATTTCTGTGCCACTCGGTCGTGCAGGTATCTACTACAATAACTCATGGTTGAGTTTGACATCGTTGTTCTCTTACATCTCAAAGACCAACAACAACTCAACTCTGAACTTGCAGCATAGCAGTGAGATCAAGGCAGCTCCTTTGACTTACGATATCCAGACATGGGGATGGACAACCGACGCTGTGGCTCATCCTTTCAAGGGATTCGATTTCCACTTCCTCTTCACTTATCAGAAGCCAACCTACAAGAAGTATGAAACCAGCATCACCTTCAACGATGGTTATGTTGGCAAAATCAACGCCACTGGCAATATCGTAGCAGAGATTCCTCAGATTCTCATCGAGTTGGATCCAAGCTACATGATTACCAAGGACATTAAGCTTTGGACCAGTTTCCGTTACTTCAGCAAGACCTACGCCAACATCAACGAGGCATATTACTTCAACGGTCATTGGGAGACTTTCGGAGGTTTGAACTGGCAGGCAACCAAGCGCTTGGCTCTCGGCTGCACCGTAGTCAACTTCCTCAACCAGACTGGTGCCAAGGGTAGTATCGCAGGTGCCGAGCTGATTACCAAGGATGAGGCTAAGGGAATCAAGAATCAGATTATGACGGGTAGCTACCTCCGTCCATTCACTGTAGAATTCACAGCTTCGCTGAAGTTCTAAGCGATATAAATATCAATAAACATCATCGACAGCTCCTATATATAATATAATGTATAGGGCTGTCGGTAATAAGACAAACAATAATACGTTATAGATATAAACAATAACAATTAACAATAATAGTACAATGAGAACAAATAATATGATGAAGGCTGCCTGCCTCATGTTGATGGCATCAGCTACAACTTCTGCCTTTGCACAGAAGATGAATATCGAACACAAGGGTGATACTTCTATCATCAAGGTGGAGAATCCTACCAAGTATCTTCTTCTCCCTATCCAGGAAGAGAAGGATGAGGCCCAGGTTTTGCTCGATACAGGTTCTAAGGATGATACCTGGATGGACGTTCGCCTGGCTCAGAATGGTTCTGATTACTTCGTGCCATTTGCCTTGGGCAAGGGTAAGACCGCTACAGTCAAGATTCTCGGTTTGAAGAAGGATGCCTTGGCACTCAACTTGCTCAAGCTCAGCGATACATTCGATACTACCAACACCGATTACTATCGCCCATCTTATCACTTCACTCCGCTCTACGGCTGGATGAACGACCCTAATGGTATGGTGTATAAGGATGGTGAGTATCATCTCTATTTTCAGTATAACCCATACGGAAGCAAGTGGGGCAACATGCACTGGGGACATGCCGTAAGCAAGGACCTGGTTCATTGGGAGCACCTCGACCCAGCCATCGCCCGCGACCCAGTAGGCCATATCTTCTCAGGTAGTTCTGTGGTAGATAAGAAGAATACTGCCGGTTTTGGCAAGAATGCCATCATCGCCATCTATACCAACAACAGTAGTGTAAACCATGATGAGGTGCAGTGCATCGCTTATAGCAATGACAATGGTCGTACCTTTACCAAGTACGAGGGCAACCCAGTGTTGACTCCATTCGATGGCTTGAAGGACTTCCGTGACCCTAAGGTGTTCTGGTATGAGAAGGGAAAGTGCTGGTACATGATAGTTTCTGCCGATAAGGAAACCCGTTTCTATAAGTCAAAGAACTTGAAAAAGTGGACTTATGTAAGCGCTTTCGGCAAAGGATTGGGTCAGCAGCCATGCCAGTATGAGTGCCCTGACTTCTTCCAGTTGCCTGTAAATGGTGATAAGAAGAAGATGAAGTGGGTGATGACGATGAATATCAATCCAGGCTGCTGGTTTGGTGGCAGTGCTACCGAGTATTTCGTAGGCGATTTCGATGGCAAGAACTTCACCTGTCCAGATGCTCACGATGTGAAGTGGCTCGATTGGGGTAAGGATCATTACGCTACTGTTACCTTCTCCAACACAGGCGACAGAGTATTGGGAATTACCTGGATGAGCAACTGGCAGTATGCCAACCTCACTCCGTTCAAGCAGAATCGTGGTGCCAACGGTTTGCCAAGAGAGTTGAAACTCTACGAAAAGAATGGCAAGTACTATATTTCTGAGGATGTAGCTCCTGAGGTTTATGCCTTGAGAAAGGATACCAAGAATCTGGCAGATGCTTCTGTTGCCGATGCCAAGGATCTGAAGGGTGTTGCAGCCAATATGGAGGGTGCCTTCGAGATCGAGGCCGATGTAACTCCAGATGCTAACGGCATTGCCGGTATTGAGATTTCAAACAACAAGCGTGAGCGCACCATGATTTACTTCGATATGAAGCAGGGCAAGGTGGTAATGGATAGAACTGAGAGCGGTTTGACCGATTTCGGCAAACAGGCAGTTCCTCACGATATCGAGTTGGCTTGGGATAAGCAGCGTGCTGCAGAAGGCAAGGAGCCTGCCCGCATTGCCAATTCCATCAACTACAAGAACGATTTCGCCCTGGCTACCTGGGCTCCGTTGAGCCTTTGTGAGGATGGCAAGAAGACTTATTATGTTGATATCTTCGTAGATAAGTCATCTGTTGAGCTCTTCGTAGATGGCGGTCGCATCGCCATGACCAATCTCGTCTTCCCTGTAGCTCCATACGAGAATCTGAAGCTTTATACCCAGGGTGGCAAGGCTGAGTTCAAGAACCTGAAGGTTCATAAGCTCGGCTTGTAATCACGTAAAATCGAGTGTTTCGGAAAAAATATAATAAAAGCCGCAGTTTGTAAACGCAAACTGTGGCTTTTTCGTTTTTTTATGCTATCTTTGCACACAGATAAGTTTTTAAAAGATAGATCATGATGGAACAGCAAGTAAAACTAGTACCTTATGGGGTGGCAGATTTTGCTACGGTAATAGAGCAGAATCTATATTATGTGGATAAGACGATGTTTATCCCGGAGCTGGAGAAGCAGCCTCGCAATCTCTTCTTCATCCGCCCTCGTCGTTTTGGTAAGAGCATATTCTTGAGTATGCTCTATTCTTACTATGACTGTACGCAGAGCCATAAGTTCCAGAGTCTTTTTGGAAATCTGTGGATAGGCCAGCATCCTACTCCTTTGCAGGGAAAGTATCAGGTGCTGTTCCTCGATTTCTCCCAGATTACGGGTAATATCGACAAGCTTGAGACGAAGTTTAATTCTTATCTCAGCATCAACCTCGATGCTTTTGTCCGTCAATACTCAGAATATTATCAGGCAGAGATGGAAGAAATCCTGGCGCAGGAAGATTTCGAGGAAAAGATGGAACTGATATTCAAGGCTGCCAAGGCGCACCAGTATCATCTGTATCTCATCATCGATGAGTATGACAACTTCACGAATGTCATACTCAACGAACGTGGTGAGAATGTGTATCATGCGATTACCCATGCCGACGGCTTTTATCGTGATGTCTTCAAAAAGTTCAAGGGTAATTTTGAGCGTATCTTCATGATGGGTGTGAGTCCTGTAACCCTGGATGATGTGACGAGTGGATTCAATATAGGTTGGAATATTTCTATCAAGCCAGAGTTTGATGAGATGCTGGGCTTCTCTACCACCGATGTGGTGGAGATGTTTACCTATTATAAGGAGCATGGAAGTATTCCTGCCGATAGTGATATTGATGCCATTGTCAACGATATGAAGCCATGGTATGATAATTATTGCTTTGCAGAAGAAGCATTGAAGAAGAAAACTCGTATGTTTAATTGTGATATGGTTCTTTATTACCTTCGTAATTACATGGATAACGGATGTTCTCCTCGTCAGATGATAGACCCGAATACCCGTACCGATTACGGCAAGATGAAGAAACTCTTGCAGTTTGACAAGCTGGATGGAGAGCGTAAGGGCATTATCCGCAAGATAGCAGAAGAGGAGCAGATTGTTACCCAGCTTTATGAGTCGTTTTCTGCGTATCAGATTCCAAAGGCAGAGATATTCCCAAGTCTTCTGTTCTATTATGGCATGTTGACCATCAAGGGAACTCGTGGATCCAAGCTCATTCTGGGCATTCCGAACAATAATGTCCGCAAGCAGTATTATGGTTATCTGGAAGAAGAGTATCAGGCAAAGGCTTATGTGGATGTCAACCAGCTCACCGATTACTATTATGATATGGCATACGATGGTAAGTGGGAAGAAGGATTGCGCTTCATGGCAGATGCCTATGCCAAGGTTTCTTCGGTGCGTGATGGCATTGAGGCTGAGCGAAACCTGCAGGGATTCTTTATGGCTTATCTGAATCTGAATGATTATTATATCACGGCTCCAGAGTTGGAGTTGAATCATGGCTATTGTGATTTCTTCCTTTTGCCAGACCTTACCCATTATGCCAGTCAGCATAGCTACATTCTGGAGTTGAAGGTTCTTTCTAAGAAAGATTTCTCTGCGATAGTTGAAGGTGAGTTTACGGAAGATGGTAAGCCTATGACCAAGGCCGAGAAACAGTGGCGTGAGGCTGTAGAGCAGATTCATCGATATGCTGAGGCTCCAAGGGTTGAGGCTTTGCGCCAAGGTACAAAACTCCATCTCATCATCATGCAGTTTGAGGGGTGGGAACTTAAACGGATGGAAGAAGTATAAATTCAATGAAAAGAATCAATATTATCTTAATAGTACTATCTTTTAGTATGCTCCTTCTTCTAGGTTCTTGCACCCAGAAGAATGTGGTGATTGGTGTGTCGCAATGTTGCGGTGGAGTTTGGCGCGAGAAGGTGAATAATGAGATGCGACTGGCGCAGTATCAATATAAGAATGTGGATTTGCTGTTTACTACTGCAGAGAATGACGGGCAACGCCAGGCTCGTCAGATAGACAGCATGATAGCCAGGAAGGTAGATTTAATCGTGGTGGCTCCTGATAATGTGAATGATGTAACACCTGCCATCGAGCGAGCTTATCGTGCGCATATCCCAGTTATTCTCTTCGACAGAAAGGTAAAGACAACCCATTATACAGCTTCCATCGGTGGCGATAATGTAGAAGCGGGTAGGGAAGTAGCCCGCTTTCTTGCCAGTAAACTGGATGGAAAAGGTACCGTTATTGAGATTACGGGTTTGAAGGATGCTTCCCCTGTCATTGAGCGTCATCGTGGTTTCCAGGAGGTGATGAAGAATTATCCGGGAATCAAGGTGGTTACCCTGGAAAGCAACTGGAAGATGGAGCGTGCCCAGGAGTTGATGAAGCAATATCTGGATAAGGGCGGACATGCGGATGGCGTGTTCGGACATAGCGACCTGGGAGCCATAGGAGCCTTTCTGGAAGCAGAGAGACGAGGCATTGATAAGCAGATGCTGATAGTTGGTATTGATGGATTGCCTGGAGAATGGGAAGGAGTGGATAGAGTGAAGAGAGGACAGTTTGCTGCTTCTTATGTCTATCCTACCCAGGGCGAAAAGATTATGGAATTGGCTATGAATATCCTTCAGGGTAAACCCTATAAGAAGGATAATGTGATGAAATCATTCCTTGCTACCCCGGAAAACTGTGATGCCATCGCTCTGCAATATCAGGATTTGGAAGCCAAGATGAAGAATCTGGATCAGATTTCTGACAGTCTTGATTCTTATTCAGAGGTTTCCCGTATCCAGAAATGGATGCTTTTGATAGCCTTTATTGTAGTTCTGATTCTGTTCTTTGTCATCTACTATATATATAAGGTATATAGAAAGAAGCTGCAGAAACAGAAAGCCGTGGCTCGTGGCTTCATCGAGAACAAGGAGGGCTGGGCTGCTGAACTGAATAATCTGGATGAGAGTAATCGTTACTTCATGGACCGTTTCAAGAAGAAGATTCTTGAGAATATGGGCAATGCTGATATGAAGATGGATGATTTGGGTGCCGAGATGCAGTTGAGTAAAGTACAGCTCTATCGCAAGGTGAAGGCTATGACAGGAAAAACACCTGCCGAGCTCTTGAAAGAGATGCGCCTGCAGAGAGCCTATACGCTCCTGATGCAGACTGATAAGACTATATCTGAAGTCTCGGCAGAAGTAGGCTTTGCATTACCGGGCTATTTCTCTTCATGTTTCAAGAAACAATATGGCGTTCTTCCTACCGATTTCAGAAATGAACAGTTATCTAAAAGGAAATAGTTTTCTAACTCCTTTAAAATAAGTACTTTAAAATCTTAGCAAAAGATAAGAAAATCGTTTCATGTAACATAATTATTGTTGCAGGAACGATTTTTTTTATTTATATAACAGCTTTTTCCCTAATTTTGCAGCAGATACAAGCAATGACAATTTTTGAAACTTAAAACGTTATAATAGTATGAACAATCTTTCAAGATTACTGATGAGCTCTGCGCTCTGTACTGTTTGCACCGTAGCTAGTGCACAACAGGTAAATGTAAATGGCATCGTAAAGGATGCTACCGGTGAGACAGTCATTGGAGCATCTGTTATGGTGAAAGGCACAAAGACTGGTACTGTTACTGATTTTGATGGTAACTTCCATGTAGAATGTGCCCCTGGTTCCACACTTGTTATATCTTATATTGGATATAAGACGCAAGAAGTAAAGGCTTCAGACAATATGGAGGTAACACTTCAGGAAGATGCCAACGACTTGCAGGAAGTAGTTGTAACAGGTTATACCACTCAGCGAAAGGCCGATTTAACAGGTTCCGTGGCTGTGGTTTCAACCAAGAACCTGAAGACAAGTTCAGAGACAGACCCGATGCGTGCTTTGCAGGGTCGTGTTCCTGGTATGACTGTTACTACTGATGGTTCTCCTATTGGTTCAGGAACCGTGCGTATTCGTGGTATCGGTTCTTTCAACTCTTCTCAGGATCCGCTTTATATCATAGATGGTGTACCTACCAATATGGCTTTGAATACCCTCAATACAAATGATATCGAGAGTATGCAGGTTTTGAAAGATGCTGCATCAGCTTCTATCTATGGTTCCCGTGCTTCGAATGGTGTCATCATCATCACCACCAAGAAAGGTAAGAAGGGTAGCAAGGTGGCTGTTGACTTCTCTGCCAACCTAACTGCACAGTTCTATTCCAACCAGTCGAAGATGAAGTTGATGAACTCCAGCCAGTATGCTACTGCGATGGCTCAGGCTGCCCTGAACGATGGACTCGATCCTGTGGCTTATGCTGCCAACTACGGCATCGACTTGAATGCGGCCTCTGGTACTCCAATCACCGTTTGGAATCCTGCTACCAACCAGTATCAGAACTATACTATCAATGGTCGATATGACGGCTACATCAATGCCAAGAAAACCATGCGATTCTCTGATACCGACTGGCTCGATGAAATCTCTCGCACAGGTTTCTCTCAGAACTACGACCTCTCAGTATCTCATGCCAACGACAAGCATAGCGCTATGTTCTCCTTGGGATACAAGAACAATGAGGGAGTCTTGAAATATACCGACTTCGAGAATATCTCAGCTCGTTTGAACACCTCTTGGAATTTGAACAAGATCGTAACCGTAGGTGAGAATGTAACATTGACTTATACCTCTCAGGTAGATTGCCATCCGATGGAGAATGCCTTGAAGATGCCTTCCATCGTTCCGGTTTACGAAGAAGATGGCAAAACCTTCGCTGGTCCTGTAGGAAGTATGGCCGACCGTCAGAACCCTTGTCGTGAGCAGTATCAGAACCGCAATAACCACCTCGACTACTGGCGCATCTTCGGTAATGCTTTCGTAGAATTGAAGCCTGTCAAGGGATTGACCCTGCGTTCTAACTTCGGTTTGGATTTCAAGACATCGTTTATCAATGCGATGACGAATACTTATCATTCCGATATTGTCAACAATGACATCGCCAAGACAACGCTCTCGAATAACAATGAGACCAACTGGACATGGTCTAACACAGCCCAGTACGTTACCCAGATTGGCAAGCACAACATCGATGTACTCGGTGGTATGGAAGTTTCCAAGCAGTCGGTTATCGATTTCTCTGCCTATTCAGAAGGCTATGCGCTGGAAGATAAAGATTATATGTGGCCAAATGCTGCAACAGGAACGATGCGTAACTCGGGTGCAAAGGTAGGCTATCGCCTGGCTTCTTTCTTTGGAAAGGTGAACTACAACTGGGATGATCTCCTCCTGGCTTCCTTCACTATCCGTCATGATGGTTCATCACGTTTCGGTAAGGCACATCGCTGGGGTACTTTCCCTGCTGCATCACTCGGCTTCAGATTCTCTAATCTCCTGAAGAAGGATTGGTTGGATGATGCCAAGTTGCGACTCTCTTGGGGGCAGACAGGTAACCAGGCTATCGACAACAATGCACAGTTTGGTCTTTATGTAGTGGATTACGGACTAGACCGTGTAACCTCTACTGCATACGATCTCTTCCTGCAAGGCTCAGGTACCTTCCCTTCAGGTTATCGTGCCACACAGTTGGCTAACTCTAACTTGAAATGGGAGGCAGCTACTCAGTATAACGTAGGTTTGGATTACACCCTGTTTGGCAACAGCCTCTATGGTACAGTGGATGCCTATATTAAGAATGTGAAGGATATGTTGATTAATCCTGCTTATCTGGGTGCAACTGGTGAAGGTGGAAATTCATGGCAGAATGGTCCTTCGCTCCGCAACTGGGGTATGGAGTTCACCGTGGGTTATCGCAAGACCTTGGCTAATGGACTTGGCATCGATGTGAACGGCAATCTGGATTTCTTCCGCAACAAGGTTACTTATTTGCCAGCAACAACAACAGGTGCTTACGCTCACACTTCTAAGGAAAACCTGGTGCAGAGTGGCAAGTCATACGGTTCTATCGTAGGTTATGTAGCCGATGGAATTTTCCAGAATCAGGAAGAAGTAGATAAGTCTGGACAGCCAAACGCACGTGTTGGTGGATTGAAATACAAGGACTTAGATGGTAAAAATGGAATTACTTCAGATGACCAGACTTGGATTTTCGACCCTGTGCCAGCCTTCTCTTATGGTTTGAATATTGCTCTCAACTACAAGAGCTTTGATTTCAGTATGTTCTGGCAGGGTGTCTATGATCAGGATGTGTATAACAACCAAAAGTTCCAGACCGACTTCTGGGCTATTACTGATGGTGGTTCTAACAAGGGTACCCGTTTGCTCGATGCTTGGAATACCAACAATACCGGTTCTTCTATCCCACGTCTGAGCACCATGAATACAGCTGATGAGGGTCGTGCTTCCTCTTACTACGTTGAGAATGGTTCTTACTTGAAGTTGCGCACCTTGCAGGTGGGTTACACTATCCCAAGCAGCATCCTCTCTAAGTTGAAGATGACCAGTGCCCGTGTCTATCTCTCAGGTCAGAATCTTTTGACCATCAAGAGCAACAGCCTGACCTGTTCAGACCCAGAGAATCCAAACTGGAACTATCCACTTTCAACATCCGTATCATTCGGACTTCAGGTAGGTTTCTAAAATGTTTCATATTTTTTAAAGAGAATTCTAAGATGAAAAAGTTATATACAATGGTGCTTGCAGCAGCACTGATAGGAACATTCACCAGTTGTGATGATTTCCTGGATTACACCCCAACAGCTGTGGTTGATGAAGACAAGGCATTCAGCGAGCCAGACAAGATGGTAAACAGTGCCTATGCGATGTTGGGCGACTGTTGGTATTCTTACCCATTCAACCTTTGGCCATATGGTGACCTTTCTTCAGACGATTGCTTGAAGGGTGGCGGTGGTACCGGTGACACCGGTTATCACGATGTGGAGATTTGGAGTACCTTAACCTCTACTAAGGGCGAACTCGACGAGTTATGGTATCGTCTCTATTGTGCCGTTTCCCGTTGCAACCGTGCCTTGGTTTCTTTGCAACAGAATGGTGAGAGCACACTGGGTGCTGAGGTAACCAAGCAGCGTGAGGCTGAGGTTCGCTTCCTCCGTGCTCATTTCTATTTCAAGTTACTTAGCATGTATCGTCAGATTCCTTGGATAGACGAGAAGGTTTATGAGGATAAAACAACAGAGAGCACATCAAACACTCAGTTTACTTACGAGGAATTGTGGCAAAAGGTGATTGCCGACTTCCAGACTGCATACGATGTACTTCCTGCTAAGCAGAAGGATGGCGGTCGTGTCAACAAGATTGCTGCCGCAGGTTATCTGGCCAAATGTTATCTTACCATTGCCTGGGGTGATGGTTATGAGGCAACCAATGGCGTTGACCATATTAATGAGGAGTATATGCAGAAGGTAGTAGATTACACCGATGTTGTGAAGAATTCAGACTATGGTTACATGGCAGATTTCGGCGACATCTTCCTGCCTGACTATAAGAACAACAAGGAGTCAGTTTTTGCTGTCCAGACTTCCGACTATAGCGAGGATCATACCACCTTCGGACGTGCCAACTGGTCTAATGTGCTGAATGGCTGTTGGGGTATTTGGTCTTGCGGATGGGATTTCCACAAGCCTTCACAGAATCTGGTGAATGCCTTCAAGACCAAGAACGGACTTCCTGAGTTTGATGACTACAACAAGACTTGTGATTATCCTGTAAACGGTAAGCCTAATAGTCAGAAATGGGATCCACGTTTGTTCCATACAGTAGGAATGCCTACCTTCCCATATAAATATGAGTCAGAATACACGATGACTACAGCCAACTCTCGTACACCAAACGTTTACGGTTACTATACCTCTCTGAAGGAAGTACCACAGCGTTCTAAGGGTGAGACATTCAATGGCTCTTGGCAGGCGTTTGCGATGAACGACTATGTGCTCCGTTATAGCGACATCATGTTGATGCGTGCTGAGGCTTTGATAGAGTTGGGCCGTCTGGCTGAGGCTCGTACCATCATCAACGATATCCGTCAGAGAGCCAAGAATTCTGTGGATAAGCATATCGATTATGCCAAGGCTCAGTGCGATATTGCCCTTTATCCGGAGTCTTATTTCCAGGATAAGGAGACCGCAAGAAAGTGCCTGCGCTGGGAACGTCGCCTGGAGATGGCGATGGAGAACGGCCGTTTCTTCGACCTGCGCCGCTGGGGCATTGCTTCTGAGACATTGAACAAGTATTTTGCATCAGAGCGGAACGATAAGTATGGAGAGCAAACATACGCTCAATACCTGAAGGATGCCAAGTTCACACCGGGCAAGAACGAGTTCTATCCGGTTCCATATAACCAGCTGTATTACATTCCTGGTCTTTATAAGCAGAACAAGGGATACGAGTAATGGCTTACCGGCATTTTTAAATAATTAGATGTTTTTTAAATGTACTCAATTAATAAATTGACAATGAAAAAGATTTTTGTTTCAGCGCTTGTCGCTCTTTGCGGTTTCACCGCCAGTTATGCCCAGCAGGCTTCCTTCTTGAGCAATAATCACTGTCTCTATCGCATCAGCCAGGAGAGTCAGAACCAGAAGTGTCTCTTGCTTCCTGTACAGGAGGATGCTGAGATGGCAAATATCAAGGTGATTGCTGACAACAAGCAGGTGAAAGCCCTCAATGTGAAGTTGGCTAAAGATCACGTAGATTATTTCGTTCCCCTCTATATGGATGAGTTTGCTGGCTTGAAAGGCCTGGCTCTCGATATCCATGTAAACGGTGATTATAGCAAGGAAGGACTGAATGCCCTCACTTGCTGGAAGGAGATGAAGTTCTCTGATGCTTTCGATATGAAGAATCGCGAGCAGTATCGTCCGGATTTCCATCACACTCCTGCTTACGGATGGATGAACGACCCAAATGGTATGTTCTATAAGGATGGCGTATGGAATCTCTATTTCCAGTATAATCCTTACGGATCACAGTGGGAGAATATGACCTGGGGACATTCTACATCTACCGACTTGGTACATTGGAAGTTCCAGGGTGCCCCTATCCAGCCAGATGCAATTGGTACCATTTTCAGCGGTTCTGCCGTTGTGGATAAGAATAATACTGCTGGTTTGGGCAAGGGTGCTGTTGTGGCTCTCTACACTTCGGCTGGTGAGAACCAGACACAGAGCATGGCTTACAGTACAGATAACGGCAAGACCTTTACAAAATATGAAGGAAATCCTATTATCACCAGTACTGTGCCAGACTTCCGTGACCCACACATGTTCTGGAACGAGGACATCAAGAAGTGGAATATGATTCTGGCTGCCGGTCAGCACATGGAAATCTATACTTCTGATAATTTGAAGGATTGGAAACTTGAAAGCTCTTTCGGTGAGAAGTATGGCAACCATGGCGGTGTTTGGGAATGCCCAGACCTGATGAAGCTGAAGGTTCGTGGCACCGATAAGGAGAAGTGGATGCTCATCTGCAACATCAATCCTGGTGGTCCATCCGGTGGTTCAGCAACCCAGTATTTCGTAGGCGATTTCGATGGTTATAAGTTTACTTGCGAGAGCAAGCCTGAGGTAACCAAGTGGATGGATTACGGAAAGGATCATTACGCTACAGTTACCTTTGATAACGCACCAGAAGGTCGCCGCGTGGCTATCGCCTGGATGAGCAACTGGCAGTATGCCAACCAGGTTCCTACCCAGCAGTACCGTTCAGGCAACTCTATTCCTCGCGACTTAGGTCTCTTCGAGTATAAGGGTGAAACTTATTGCAGCGTGGTTCCATCTCCAGAGATGACTGCGGCAAGAAGCAAGAAGGCTGGCAAGAAACTCACAGAATCTTGCGAGATGGTAGTGAATCTGAAGGGA
>UMFE01019020.1_pt1 | contig 17215 bp, 17 predicted proteins | sample 1964911 | NCBI WGS metagenome assembly UMFE01 (sample SAMEA4836036, study PRJEB28245) | human gut metagenome | biome: gut microbiome; material: fecal sample | place: Denmark | collected 2008
TAATACAAATAATTATGTTCTTTTTTTTGTTTTTCATTTAAATCACCATATTAATAATAACATTTTTTGAAGAAAAAAGCAAAAATATCTTCCAATATATTTAAAAAAATGGTATAATTTTAAGTAGTATAGGGTACGGGTGATATATATATATGAATAAGTGTAAATATTTAGTAATGGCATTTTTATTAACTTTGTTTATTAATATATCTTTTGTTAAGGCAGATTGTACTAATGAGGAAATAGCAAAATTAAAAGATGAAGCTAGTAAGATAAAGGTTACTTATGAGCATTTGGGTGAAGTTACTAATGATATTGGTGATGTTTTTTATGATAGATTTAATGTTGAGATAACTAATGTTGGTAATGATATAATTTTAGAAATAAATGATTTAGGAGAGTATTCTTCTGATAAAGATGGAAAGGTAAAATTAGAATTAACTACTGGTGATAATATTATTAATGTTTATAGTAGTAAATGTAATATTAAATTAGATGAAATTAAAGTTAAACTACCAATATTTAATCCTTATTCTTTAGATCCTTTGTGTAAAGGTGTTGATAGTAGTGAATTTTCTCTATGTAAGAAATATTATAAACCTTCAGTTACTTATTCTGAATTCGTTAAGAGAGTTAAAAGTTATAGAGTTACTAATAAAATAAAAGATAATAATAATGGTAATGATATAGATAATACTAATATATTTACTAAGATTATTTCTTATGTTGTTAAATATAAATATTATGCTATAGGTATTGGTTCAGTGTTGATTGTAACACCAATAGTTATTGTTTCAGTTAAAAAGAGAAGAAACAGGGGTGTCCTAAAATGATAAGAAAATTAAAAAATAAAATATTATTTTTAATATTTGTATTGTTAATAGGTACTCCTAGTGCAATGGCGATGACAAGAGGAGAACTTAGATATCAAATAACAGAGTTAACAGTATATGATTCTGAAATAACATTTGAAGGTTGGGCTATGATTGGTGGAATGCATAATGGTAGAGATCAAAATGGCTATGATATTGGACAGACAATCTCAATTAGAGGTGTTGATGAAGATGGAAATTATTGGCCTGATGCTAGAGGTGTATCAGTTAATGGTGGTGGTAGTTGGAACTTTTATTATCAACATTACTATGCACAAAACTTGAGCAATAAGGCAAATGAAGCTTATAATGCTTATTATGGTAATTTTGTTTCTGGTTGGAATAATAATTGCACACCATCTGGAAGCGGTACAGTTCTTACTAGTCAATGCTTTTATGAAAAACTTGGATTTAGCATTACACTAGATGTTGGCGATTGGGATGTTGATAATACTAGAGTACATTTTGAAATGTTAGTATCTAATAATAATGGTTCTGCCGGTTGGGAACAAATAGGTGTTTTAAGAGATACCCCTGGTAATTGGTCTAGTACTGATTATATAAAAGTTGATAGTGGAACTTTTTCTAATGAAGTAGAAGCTCTTGTAGATGATGGTATACTTGGCGTTAATGGTGGAAAAAAATATATTGATGGGAAAGGTTATGCTATTGTTGCACCTGGGTATGTTTATGAAGTTGATGGAGGATTTCATTCTGGTGGTAGCACAAGATTAGGTGATGGACCTGGGTGGTATAATATAAGAGTTGATATGACTCCTTCAACATGTACACTTCAAGAAGGAACAGTAAGAACGGCTTGTTTTCTTCCAGAAGGAATGGGCAGTGATAATGATAATTATGATGACAGTTCTGGTTATCAATGTAAAATAACTGGTAATCCTGCATGCCGAAGTTGTGCAAGTACAGGTTGTCCAGATATTTTAGGAAGTGACAGTCTTTCTGGTGCAAGTGTTAATATTGGTTCAAAAAGTGGTGGTTGGACATATATTACGGATTCTTCTTATGGTTATGGTGGCTGTTGGGTAGCTAATGTAAGTGGTTCACCTCCATATTCATGTAGTGGTGGCGGTGGAAGTTCATCAGGTAGTTCCGGAGGTGGTTCTGGTTCAATGTCAGTTTGGGCTTCTTGGATGAAACCTAGGGGTTCATTATATATTATCGCTACTGGTGCTAAGAAGTGTGAAGTAACTAGACCGAATGTAAATGCTGCTTGTAATTCTGGAGGTAATAGCTTTAGCAGTGATTGTGAAGAGTTAACAGTTAAAAAGAAAGATGGTAACGGGAATATAGTGGCAAGTGGAAATGTTAGTGTTAGTGAATCGGCTTTTGCTTCTGTTATTTTATCTCCAACTGAAACTTTTATAGGTGGTGGATTTAAATTTGGTGTATTATATTATAATAAAATATCTTGGAATATTTTAAAAATAACTAGAGGTTCAAGATCAGATATTAATAATATAATGAAAGATAAGTTAAAAGATTTAGAAACTTTTAGAACAGGTTTAAAATTAAATAATATTAAACTAGGTAATGATACTATTCAAGAACTTGTGGCTAGAGAATGTAAAGAAGAAGTTACAGATAATTCAGTTACTACAATGTGTATGTTATATTTACCTAATTCAGAATTAGAAGATTATAGTGGTAAAGTTACATATAATTCTGGTACTAATTTAGGTATCAATAATAAATATTATACTTCTCTTAGTTGGAATGAAAAAAGTAAATATAAGATAACTGCTAATATAGTTGGTATGGATAGATTTAAAGAAGATGTTGCTATGGAAGATAGTAAAGATAAGACTAGACCATGGACTGGTAATTGGGAAACTGATATTAAAAATTGTAGTATTACTTTATATCCATTACTTGGTATACCTAAAAATAATAGTTATAAATATTTGTTTATATATAGACCAATTGATTTAAATAATCCATTTCCTAATAGAAATGCTGGTATGAATTGGTATGATTGGTATAATAATAGTCAAAATAAAGATAGATTAGAAAAATCTTATAATAAATTACAATATCAAATTACTCTTGATAGTAAGTTAGTTTCAGAAATTAAAAAATATAATAAAAATGAATTAAATAATGGTGGATATTTAGATTGGAAAACAATAGATGAATTAGGTAATAGTTCATTTGTTGATGAGTATTTTAATACTAAAAGACAAAATATAGTGAAGTAGGTGATAAATAGTGAAATGGTCTACAGTAACAGTTGGTGTTATGATTTTAGGAATAATAGGTGTATCAATAATATTATTATTTCAACAAATTACTACTACTAATGAAAATGATTATTACTTACTTAAAGAAATAACAGAGGCTGCAATGATTGATTCAATAGATATTTCTCATTATAGGGAAACGGGTGAACTTAAGATAGTAAGAGAGAAGTTTATAGAAAACTTTACTAGAAGGTTTTCTGAATCAACATTGATAATAGGAACTAGTTATACGATAAAGTTTTTTGATGTAATGGAAGTTCCACCTAAAGTATCAGTAATGATAGATACTGGTATTGAAAACTATAAAATATATAATACTGTTGATAGTTATAAAGTATTAAATAATTTATCTGGTATTCTTGAATATGTTGGTAAGAATGGTAAAAAGGGTCTTAGTACTAAAACTAATCCTTATGAGGTTAAAACTTATACTAAAGATTATTATGCTATAATTAAGAAAACTTCTAATGGTTATGATAAATCTTTATCTGTTAATGTACCTGAAGAATTAGTATCTGGTAAATATAAAAATATTGAACTTAAGAGTGTTGAATATCAGAGTGAAAGTTATGATCAGGGAAAAGTTAATTTAGCAATTTTACAAAGGGATATTGTATATAAAAATGCAGATGATGATTATGGGTTCTTTTTACCTCTTGATAATATTGAAAAAAATGTGTATAATGGTAATAGCATAAGAGGTTATAATTGTATAACTGGTGGAGTTAAGAATTCACAAAAATATAAGAATGTTTTAAATGTCATATCAGCAGAAAGTATAGCTTGTGATAATGATAATAAGTATTGGATAAATATTAATTCTTCTGGTGGTTCAAGAGATTATGCAATTATTAAATATAGAGTAACATGGCAATATGAAGATTATAAATATAAATTAAGTTAATAAAAAGGAGGAAAAATATGAATAACTTAAAAGCTTCGATGAAGAAATTTCTTGGTAACAAAAATACTGTTACCATATTGGGGATAGTATTATGTTTAGTAGTACTATATGTTGGTTATAACTATCGTATTAATGCAAAGGTTGAATTAGTAGAAGTTCCTTATGCTACTAAAACTATTCAACCGAGAACTTATATTACTAAGGATATGATAGGAACTATGAATGTACCAAAATCGTTTTTAGTAGGTAGGTATTATAATAATGCTAATGCTATTGTTGGTAAGTATACTAATTATAATACTATTATAGCAAAGGGAAGTTTATTCTATGCTGATTTGGTTGTATCTAAAGATGAATTACCTGACTCAGCATTTGCAGAAGTACCAGAGGGTTATACTGTTATAAACTATCCAGTTAATATTGCTACTACTTATGCTAATTCAATGGCTCCTGGTAGTTATATTAATATCTATTATAAATCACTTGATGATAATGGTAAAATAATGTTTGGTAAGTTTATTAGTAATATTAAAGTTCTTGATGTTAAGGATTCTTCTGGTCAACATGTATTTGAGAATAGTGAAGAAACTAGAACTCCTGCTTATATGTTATTTGCAGTACCTGAAGAGACACACTTATTATTAAGAAAAGCTTTATATTTAACTAAGTATTCTGTTGAATTAATATTAGTTCCTAATACTGCTACTTTAACTGATGCAGATAAGGTTAATGTTAGTAGCTCTGATATTGAAAGTTTTATTAATGATAAGACAGAATTTGTTGATGTAACTGATTTACCTAATATTAGTGATCAAGTTCAAGAAAAAAAAGATGATAAGACTGAATAGTTAAATTAAGAGTAAGGAGGGCAAAATATGGATGAGATGTTTACCCAGATAGATTTTGGTCCGCTAAAACCTTTCTTGGAAAATGATGATATTACCGATATTTCTTATAGTAATAATGGTCAGGTTTGGTTAAAGAGTTTATCACAAGGTGTATATAGAGTAGAGAACACTGGTATTGATAATCCTTTAATGGAAAAGATAGCGTTTCAGTGTGCTAATACAATGGGAAAGTCATTCAATATGGCAAATCCATTTCTAGATGCTGAGTCTGCTGAACTGAGAATGAATTTTGTTCATGACTCAATAGCTAAAAATGGTATTGCTGTACTTATAAGAAAAACCCCAGCTAAAATAAGATTACAAAAAGAAAAGATAATTGCGGATGATTATATAAGACTTAATATTCATGATTTTCTACTTAAATGTGTTGAAGGACATTGCAACATATTAGTAAGTGGTGAAACAGGTTCAGGTAAAACAGAGTTTATTAAGTATTTGGCTGCTCATACAAAAGAAAATGAGAAAATAATAACAATAGAGGATACTTTAGAGTTACATTTGGATAAGATATTTCCTCATAGAGATATTGTTGCTATGAAGACTAATAATATTGCTTCATACTCAGATGTTCTTGTTACTTGTATGAGACAGAATCCTAGATGGATTTTATTATCTGAGGTAAGAAGTGCCGAAGCGGTTATGGCTGTTCGTAATAGTATTTCCTCGGGTCATAATATTTTATCTACTATTCATGCAGACAAAGCTGAATCTATCCCTAGTAGATTATATAGTTTGCTTGAAACGAATCAGGATGTTAGTCAGTTCTTGGCTACTATTCATAGATATGTTCAACTTGGTGTACATATTAAGGCTTATTATAGTCAAAAATATAAGAACTTTCATAGGGAGGTTTCTGAAGTAGTAGAATTTTATGTTACTGATGATAATAAACCAGAATATAAGATTCTTTATAGAAAGACTCCTGATGGTCATGAGACTACTGCTAATCCTAGTAAGCATTTATTAGACTATTTGGAAAGTCAGGGTGTAATAATGCCTCCAGATATTCTTGTTAAAGAAGAATTTAAGGATGGTAGTGTTAATAATGAGACTAATGATTTTGTAGTAGATAATAGCAGTGCAGTTAGTAATGCTCAGATATCTAGTAATACTAATATACAAAGTAATGTTACTAGTCAAAGTATTTTAGGTGGAATGGTTAGTCAACAACAAAGTGTTCAATCAGGACAAGCTATGCAGAATACTATTAATCAAAATGTTAATGGTATTCCAAATATTTATGGTACGCAGACTGTAACTCCTAGTGGAGTAAATGTAATGAGTATAAATAATAGTTAAGGGTAGGTGATATAATGGAAATAGTTTTGATAGGAGTTATTATAATATTTATAATATCTTATCGTACAAAACAAGGTGAATCTGTATATAAGTTTATTTCAGAAACTGCTGTTAATACTTATAGAAAATTGGAACCTTACTCCTTTAAAGTAATGAGAGATAAAGTAAAAGAACTAGGACTAGAATATACACCTAGACAATATTTATTTCAAATACTAGCTTTTGCTGGATTATCTGGTGGAATAAGTTATCTATACTTTTATAATATATTTATAAGTGTCATTTATATTTTAATAGCGGTATCTTTTATACCATATGTTACTTATTTAAGATGTAAAAGGCAATATAGTGAATATTTATTTGAACAAGTACAGGTATATTGTACTAATACGATAATGGAGTTTGCTACTACTGGGGCTTTTGTTAAGTCATTAGAGGGAGTAGTGGAATCAGGTATATTGGAAGAACCTTTGGTATCTGATGTTAAGACAATGATAGCATTATCTTATGAGAAGGGTGATGTCTATGATTCAATTAAGTATATGGATACTAAATATCCATACTATATGGTTAAAAATATGCATCAATTGTTTTTACAGGTAACTAAAGAGGGTGCTAAGGATACGGAAGAAACTTTTGAAAATATGTTATCTGATATTGATATCTTAGTAGAGGGTGTATATAGAGATAGAACTGATAGAGCAGCATTTCATAAACAATTTATTACTTTTGGTGTTGCTTTATATGGTATGGTTGCTCTTATACAATTACTTATTGGTCAAGAAACTTATATTGCTATGATAGATAATTTTTTAATTAGATTATTTGTTCATGGTGTAGTTATAATTAATAGTTGTTTTCTCTTGAATGGAGAAAAATATTACAACGAGAATGTAGGTGCTGAATAATGTATTTGGAACTTATTATTGTTACAGTTATTGTCTTCTATATATTTATTGTTAATAAGAAGATAAAGACTTCATTCTTTAGTAGTAATAGTAGGCTATGTAATATATTGAAAGAGAAAGATTATGATTTTCTTTTGATTGCTAAATATGGTGATAGGGTATATGATCCTAATGAAGTATTTATGAAAAGAGTTAGAAATGGTGTTTTAGTGGCTGTTGGTCTAATATTTGTATTTGTTTCTAATATGAGTTATTTAGCTGTTATTATTGCTTTAGTAATTGGGTATATTACATTTAAGTATCAGTATCTTGGGTTAAAGAGATGGTATAAGAGTCATTTGAATTATATTGATTCATTACTTCCATATTATTTAAAAACATTAGAAGTATTGATTCATCATTATACTGTACCAGTAGCTCTTGCTAAAAGTGTTGATGATGCTCCTGAAGTATTTAGACCAGGACTTAAGAGAATGCTTAGTAAGATAGAGGCTGGTGATCAATCTATTGATCCTTATATGGATTTTGCTAAGGAGTATCCAGTAAGGGATTCAATGAGAATGATGAGATTGTTATATAGATTAGGACTTGGTGAACAAGAAAAGAAACATCAGCAATTGGTATCTTTTTCTAGATCAGTATCTTCTCTTCAGGCTAAGGCTAGAGAAATGAAATACAAGGCTAGACTTGATACAATGGAGAAGAAAACTTTGGTAATGATGGTTGTTACTGGAGCAGGTTCTTTAATACTATTATTGATTTCAATTTTTATGTTGATAACATCAGTATAAAAATTTGGAATATATCAAAAAAGAATAAAAAAATGTATATAAGAAAGAAGGTGAGATAATGAAAGAAGCAACAGGTGAAGTATCAATGACTGTTATTACTATTGTACTTTTAGTAGCAGTATTAGGTATTGGTATGTGGTTATTTGGTAGTAAGGATTCTCCAGGTAGAACATGGATTGAAAATACATTTAATAATATTACAGGTACTACTGATGGAAATGTTGGAGACATTAATGGTTAATTAAGATTAAAGTGGGTGAAAATTAATGAGAGATTCAGTTGGTGGAACATTTATGATATATGTGCTTATTGTCTTTCTGGCTGTTTATATTGTCTTTGTAGCAGTGGCATTTAATTATGCTAGGGCTTTTAGAGTAAAAGATAAAATAATGGATATTATTGAACAGAATGAGGGTATTAGTGATTTTAGTAATACTTCAGGAGAGATTGGACAAATAGAATCTTATTTAAATAAGATATCATATAGGGTAAATGGTATAAGTGAAAGTAAATGTAATGGTTTTGATTATATAAATGAAGATAGAGGTTATTGTATAGCAAAAAAGACTAGTGGTAGTAGTATAGATAATAGTATTACTAATGAATATTATAAAGTTAGAACTTTTGTTTATATAGAATTTCCATTTTTAAAATTGCAATTTACTATACCTATAAATGGGGAAACTAGAAGAGTAGATAAGATTACTAGTTAAAGAAAGGATAAAAAGTTATGGATACAGTAGTAGGAAATAAATATATTAGTATATTAAATGAACTTAATATAGAAGTATCTAAAAAAATAGAGGGTGAATTTGAAGCAAGTGAAATTATTAATACTTTTCAAAATTACTTCTTTAATAAGATGTTTTTAGATATTACTGCGATTAAAAATTATAAAGATTTAACTAATTTGCAAAAGTTATCAATGGGTATTAATATGGATAAGGTTATACTTCTTTTAGATGCTGAAGATCCTATAAGTGATTCTAGTTTCTTTCTATCTAAATTAGTAGGTATGGGAATATATAATTTTACCAAAGATAAAAATAATTTAATGTATCTATATACTAATCCTAATCTTTATAGAGATGTTGCTTATTTACAAAATGTCTCATTAAGTGAAGAACATAAGGAGTTATCTGGTAATCAGTCAGTTCAAAAGAGAGTTTTAGGCATTAAGAATGTTACAGATTCTGCTGGTGCTACTAGTTTGATATTTATGCTTAAAAAAGTATTAAATGAACAATATAATGTTATGGCTTTAGAATTAGATAAGAGAGATTTTACTTATTTTAATGATAAGAATATGCTTAGTATTAGAGAAGATGAATTAAATAATAATATTAATAGATATAATGCAGAAGTATTTTTAGTTGATTTAAATAAGGCTAAAAAAGAATCTTCTTGTACTGATGTATTATATTTGGTAGAACCTTCTACTTTGAAATTGAATAAGTTAATGACAATTAATCCAAGAATTCTTAATGAACTTAGAGATAAGAAGGTAGTATTAAATAAGAGTCTTTTATCAGAAGAGGATATTGCTGATTTTGAAGTTGAGTCAGGAATAAAGGTATTCTTTAATATGCCTCCAGTTAATGATAAGAAGGATAATAGCAAGAAATTGTCAAAATTACTTGGTATGCTTGGTTATGTAAAAGTAGTTAGTACTGATGATGAAGAGGAAGATGAAAAGAAAAAAAGCATTTTTGATTTATTTAGATTTAAATAAAAAAAGTGTATATATTTTACAAAGATAAAAGTAAAATAATTGACTTTTGTCTTTTTTTAGTGTATGATATATTTAGATTTAAGGAGGGAAATTATGTATTTATTAGTAGGAGCAAATATTTGTGCTGAAGAGAATCTAAATCCTTTATGGAATATTATAGGAACAGTAATAAATATTATTTGGATAGGAGTACCTATATTATTAATTATATTGGGGTCTATTGATTTAGGTAAAGCAGTAATTTCAAGTAAAGAAGATGAAGTTAAGAAAGCTAAAAAATCACTTTTAAATAGATTTATTTATGCTGTGCTTGTTTTCTGTGTTGTTTGGATTGTACGAATAGTGATGGGTGCAATTAGCAAAATTGGTATAGATGATGCTGATACAAATTCATGGAATGATTGCTGGTGTAAAATAACAACTGGTGAAGTTTGTAAGAAATAAATATTTTAGAAATCATGAAAAAATGATTTCTTTTTTACTTTTTGTATGCTATAATTAGGTTATAGTGATTTATTGTGCTTGATTGGAGTGAAAAAGTAAAATGAGAAAGAAAATATTATTAAGTTTAACTATTATTATATCAATGATTGTGGGTGTTAATAGTGTTATGGCTGCTGTTGAATATTCTTGCCCCAAGAAAAAATATAATGTTATTACTAGTTATGCTGGTAGTACTTTATCTCAACCAAAATGTTGTCCTGCTAATTTTAGCTATGGTTCTAGGTGGAATGGTGGAGTTGAAACATTTGGATGCTTTGCGGGTATTACAGATAAAGAAAAGTGTAAAAATATGGGAGGAAAAATATCTACTTTTGGCGGTGATAAGGAATGCTTTGCATCTTCTGAAAATGCGTTAATTTGGGGTGGAATAAAAGTTAAAAATGTTAATAATTCTTCTCAAGAAACTGTTGAAAAGTGTGACCTTAAGGGAAACAAATGTATTGTAAAATTAGCACAATTAGATGATACAAATAATGAAATTTTTGTAGGTTATAGTAAAGATAGTAATTGTAGTAATATTATTAGTAATTCTATACATGGCACATCTATAAATTTGTATAAAGAAGATGTTTCTGAAATTTATGCATGTTATGACAAAACATATGTAAAATGTTATTATGAGGATAATATTTCCATATTTTATGGTGAAAAATTTATAAAGACTTATACAAAAAACAAATTAGAGTATGTGGGAATGGATAAGAGTATAATGGATTTATATTATGAAAGTAAAAAATATTGTCCAACAACGATTTTTCATTATGGTGATAAGGGAATGGAAAAGTTTTCGGTAACAAAAAGTGGTGCTTGTCCTATATTACCTAATGTGCATTGTAAGAATGCAAAATTAAAGGATTCTAAAGTTATTGTAGAAAACACTTCTACAATTGTTACTCCTCCAAATAAAGATATTAAATCATGTGATGATTTATTTAGTGAAAAAACGAGAGCAATAATAGATAGTATAATGAAATGGATAAGGATATTTGTTCCAATTTTATTAATTGGTTTAGGAATATTAGATTTTACAAAGGCAGTTTTTTCAAAAAGCGAAGATGATATGAAAAAATCAAGAGAGAAATTTATTAAAAGGATTATAGCAGCAGTAGCAGTATTTTTGGTTCCAATTTTTGTTAACTTAATTTTAGATTTAGCTAATATGGCTTGGAATAATATTAGTTCTGATACTTGTATAAGATAAGGAGGTAATTTATGTATATATTAGATGGAAATGTAACAACAGCAGTAGTTGATGCTATAAGATCATTGATGATAACTTTTTGTAGTTTAATATATAAATTAATTATTTTTAGTTTTGATGTGTTTGAGAAAATTGGTTCTGCTAATGACATTTTAAGCACAGATATAATAGTTAATATTACAAATAAAATAAGTTTAATATTAGGATTGTTTATGATATTTAGATTAACATTTGCATTTATTCAATATTTAATAAATCCTGATACAATGAGTGACAAAAATAAAGGAGCAGCTAGTTTAGTAATTAAAGTAGTGGTAACAATAGTGCTACTTGGAAGTACACCTTATATGTTTAAACTTGCATTTTCACTTCAAAATGCTATAAATGAGGATAGAATAATTCCGAGGATAATAGTGGGGCATACTTTAGAAGAAGATGAAAATGTTACAATGGGTGGCATGCTAGCACAAAGTACTTTTTTTACTTTTTTTAGAGTAAATGAAAATGTTACTTGTAAAGATAGTGATGAAGATCTTGCAATTGTTACTACTAATAAAATAGAAGAAGATTTGAAGTCTGCAAATTTCACTTTGTTAGATGCTTTTGTTAATCAAAAATGTACTCGTAATGATGATGATAAAAAAGAAGATTATTTATATGAAATGGATGCTGGTGGTTTTGGCTGTGTAGTTATTGGAGCAGCAGTTTTATATATAGTATTTATTTTTACGATACAATTAGCTGTAAGGCTTTTTCAATTAGCATATTTACAAATAGTAGCTCCATTATCTATAATGATGTATGTGACTCCAAAAGGTGATGAAAAATTAAAAAAATGGGGAAGTCAATGTTTAACTACATTTTTAGATTATTTTTTGAGAACTGCTATAATATATTTTGTGTTGTTTGTAATTCAACAAATTATACAAAATTTTGAAAGTAGTTCTATATCAAATGTTTGGCAATCAAATAGTATATTAAGTTCTGATGTTACAAAAGGGTATGTATTAGGAATTTTAATTATTGGTTTACTTTCTTTTGCAAAAAAAGTGCCTAATTTAATTAAGGAATTATTTCCAGCTCTTGGTGGGGCAGCATCATTTGATTATGGATTAAGTTTTAAAAAACAAGTTGTAGAACCTCTAAAATCTGCATATAATACACCGCTTGGTTGGGCACCTAAATTAGCTAAGAAAGGTGTTGCCAGTGGTGTGGCTGCTATTGATAGAAAAATATATGGGTTACCTAAACCAAGAGGTAAGGTTGGTCAAGCTATTGATAAGTGGTTACCAGGTCAAGCGGAAGCAAGAAAAAATAGAGTTCAAGCTCAAATTGAAGCTAATCAAAGAGAAGATATGCTTAAGAAAGGTGCAGGGTTGAATGCTAAATATGCTAAAGCTGATGATTTAGTCGCTGAATTTAAAAATAGAGAATACAAGGAAAGTTATATGAATTTAAGAAAGGCTAAAAAGGCTAATGGTGAAGCAGAACTTGAATTAGAAGCAGTTAGATCTAACTTAAATACAGCTATGGCTTCAGGAAATAGAGAAGCAATTGAAATAGCTAAAGAAAGATTAAAAACTGCTACTGATAATCTTCATTCTGCACAAGGAAATCTTGAACTTGCTAAGACTAGACACGAAAGCAACAAAAAGATATATAGGAATGATGCTGAAATCGAAAATGCTTATAAGTATTATGCAGATACTCATTCTGAAAGAAAAGATTATGATAGAGAAATGCCTGATTTAGGTGAGCAATCACAACAAGAACAAATTAATGAAACTTTACAAGAAATCTTACGTAGACAATCTGGTAACACTACTACTAATGAATCTGGTGAACAACATACAGATTCTAGTCAAGAAACAAATGATTATACTACAACTCAACCAGATGTACAAGCAAGGGTTGATAATATAACGGGCGTTTCTAGAGATAGTGCAAGTTCTAATGGAGCTCCTACTGAAGATAACAGTTTATTAGGCGAACTTGCTGATCAAGTTGAACAAGAAAGATTAAGAAATGAAGTTTTAAATAATTTGAGAAATGATAACAATGGCAATAATAATGGAAATAGATAGAATAAAAAGGAGTGTGATACATAGTGAATGGTTATTTAGTACCTGCTAATGCTAAAAGGGGTACATTGATATTTAATATGTTTAGACCTATTGATTTGATAATGTTTGGTGTAGGTGCAGGATTATCATTGTTACTTTTGATGATAGTTCAATCAGATAGTACAGTACTTGTATTATTATCTTGTTTACCTGTTGGTATAACTGGGTTATTAGTAGTACCTATACCTAATTATCATAATGTACTTTGCGCATTACAGAGTGTATTAAGGTTCTATAAAGAAAGAAGAAATTATATATGGAGAGGTTGGTGTTTTTATGACGAGCTTGCAGACAACAGTAAAAAATAATTCTAAATATACTGAAGATTGGTTACCTATTAGAAATATATCTAATGGTATGATTGTTTTAGAAAATAAGAAAAAAGTAACGGGTGTTAAGATAAGACCTAGAAATATCTTTATTCTAGATCAAAGTAGTCAAGATAGTACTTTAATTGCTTTAAAGAACTTCTATAATACTATTGATTTTGAGTTTTGGTTAATTTCTGCTGATCGTCCTGTTGACTTGAATAATTATTTAGCAAGATTACAACTTTTGTATAATCAGACTTCGAATCCTGCTGTTAGAAAACTTATTAATCAGGATATAGATAAAGCTAATGATTTTATGAATAATAATATTACTGATACTGAGTATTATATATTATTTAAGGAAAAAAATGATGATTTAATTCAGAAGAGACTTAGGACTTTAATTACTGGTCTTGCTAATTCTGGATTGGAGGCTGTTCAGGTATCTAATGATGATTTAAGAGTTATATTAGATAATTTCCTTAATAGCGGAATGACTACTAATTTTGGGACGGTGATTGCGTAATGAAGTTTAAAAGTGAATTAGCTCCGAAAGGATTACAATTTAATCCATCTGATTTTGTTATTAGTGATAAGTATGCAACTATACTTACTGTAATATCTTATCCTAGATTTATTGGACCTGGTTATTTATCTAATTTAACTAACATGTCTGGTGTAAAGGTAGTTATAAAGCATATACCTGTTCCTTTTTCTGTTCTTGCTAAGATGTTAAATAAAGAAATTTCTGATTTAAGAAGTAGATATCAACAGGAGAAAGATAGAACAATTCAAGAAAGAATAAGACAAGATGTTGATTCGTTAGAATATTTTATCCAGCAGTTTACTGCATCACAAGCTAAAACTTTTGATTTTCAAATGCATATAATGATTACTGCTAATACAAGAGAAGAACTTGAAATGAAAAAGGTTAGTATTAAAAATTATATGGATGCTATGGAACTTAGAGCAGTACCTTTGAGATTTGAACAAGAAAGAGTTTTGAAATCAATACTTCCTATATTTGAAAAACAACCTATTGAGGATAGAATTGGTACTCCAATGCCTTCACCAACTATGGCTGCGATGTATCCGTTTATATTTGATAGTATAAAGGATGATGGTTTATCGACATTACTTGGTGTAGATTTTTCTGGTGGTGTAGTTCTATTTAATCAATTTTTATATCAATTAAAGAAAGAGAGTAACAGAAATAATGCTAATATGATTATATTAGGTACTTCTGGTAGTGGTAAATCTACAGCGGCTAAATTGATACTTCGTAGTCATATTAGAAATGGTTATCAGATAGTAGCGGTTGACCCTGAAGGTGAAATTAGCGAAATGACTAAAATGTACGGTGGCGATGTTGTTGATTTAGGTAAAGGTGGAGAATATGGTATGGTAAATCCACTTGAAGTAATAATGGATGCTGATGAGTCTGAAATTAGAAATGGTCTTGGTTATACTGTTTTAAATAAAACTTTACAATCTTTGAAAGCATTTATGAAATATTATTCTCCTGATATAGAAGAAGATGTGTTAGCTTTGTTTAGTGGTGTTGTTCAAGATACTTATGCTAGATTTGGTATAACATTTACATCTGATTTTTCAAAATTTACTTCTAAAGATTATCCTATATTTAGTGATGTTTATGTAACTGTAACTAGTAGATTAACATCTATGACAGAGAAGACTCATGAAAGAGATGTAATGGAAAGACTTGAATTAAAGTTAAGACCATTAGTAAGAGAACTTCAATATTATTTTAATGGTCATACTTCAATTAATACTGAGAGTTCGTTTTTAGTATTTAATATTAAAGAACTTATGAATTCTGATGCTAATATTAGAAATGCTTTATTATTTAATATTCTTAAGTTTGCTTGGGGATTATGTTTAAATCCTAATGTTAATACTGTATTATCTGTTGATGAAGCTCATGTATTATTAGGGGCTAAAAATGAACTTGGTGCGGAGTTTTTAGCACAAGTTCAAAGAAGAGCTAGAAAGTATAATACTGGAACTATAATTATAACACAACAACCTTCGGATTTTGTTGCTGATGGTATATTGATGCATGGTAAAGCTATATTTGATAATTCTTCTTATTACTTAGTAATGGGATTGAAGAAGCAAGCAGTAGAGGATTTATCAATGTTAATAGATTTAAATGATAATGAAAAAGAATCAATAAAGAGATTTAGTCAGGGCGAGGCTTTATTTGTATGTGGTAATAGAAGGATGCAAGTAAATGTTATTGTAACTGAAGAAGAGTTAGAATCGTTTGGTTCTGGTGGTGGTTTATAATCACTATTAGGTGGTGAATATTATGAATGAAGAAGAAACAAAAGAAGTAAAAACAAAAACTTTATGGAATATGATGTCATTAAAGACTAAATTAATTGTTATAGGAAGCTCTTTAGGTTTCTTTTTCATCGTTATATTTATTTGTGTTATTATTGCTCCACTTATGGAAATTGGGGTAATTGATATTGGTAAAGGTGGGCCTAATGGTAGTTATCCTCTTGATTATTCTGATATTGGGGAGTCTGCGACTTATTGGTGGCCAATTGGAAGTGCTGATACTAAAAATGTTAAAGGTGTGTTAGTGGCGGATGGTCTGCCAGTTTCTACGACAATTTCTTCTTATTTTGGAAATAGAAAAGATCCTTTTACTGGTGTTGCCAGTAATCATAGTGGTACTGATATTGCGGCGAATGATGGTAGTGTTGGTACTATTAATATAATTGCTGCTAAAGAAGGAACTGTTATATATCCTGCTGCTGGTGATGTTACTAGTTGTCCATCTAATTCTAATTTAGATATTTGTGGTGGTGGTTATGGTAATTATGTGATGATAGAACATGGTGATGGTACTATTACTTTATATGGTCATATGGCTGCTAATTCTATTACTGTTACTGCTGGTAATCCTGTTATGCAGGGACAAGTAATTGGTAAAATGGGTAGTAGTGGTCGCTCTACTGGTTCACATTTACATTTTGAAGTGAGGGTCAATGGTAGTAGAGTTGATGGGTTAAACTATGTATCGATGAATAATCCTAGACCTGTTATTGATAATAGTTCTGATGATGAGGATATTTAAGGGAGATAAAATGAAGAAAGATGATATTAAAACATTTATTACAATAATTATAATATGTACTTTAATAGTAGGATTGGTTCTAATACTGAATAGAAAAAGTAATAGTGAAAAATTAGAAGTTGTTAATGATTATAATAGCTTTTTTACTACAACTAATTATGTTAATAATTTTTTAAGTTATTCTAAAGATTCTAGTAAGTTATATGATGTTATATATAGTAGTTATATAGATGATAATAATATTACTAAAGATAATATTTTTAATTATATTAAATCTTATCAAGGTGATGTATCT
>UMFE01033828.1_pt1 | contig 17151 bp, 8 predicted proteins | sample 1964911 | NCBI WGS metagenome assembly UMFE01 (sample SAMEA4836036, study PRJEB28245) | human gut metagenome | biome: gut microbiome; material: fecal sample | place: Denmark | collected 2008
AAGTCCGACACCAAAGATACCAATCTCCCTTACATTCAAGAGAGTACTTCTTCTGTAGTGAGCCAAAAAAATTGCCTTGTCATCAATATATGGCATGTTATAATTATGATTATTGCGGTTCTTATAATCTTCGAGATAATTGACACCGTACATGATAATAAGATGAGAAAGCACCGCAGGAGATCATATAACCGAAGAAGACACAGATAAACCAAAGGCGGATGTTTAATCATCCGTCTTTTTTATTACAGAAAAGCTTTTATTACAGGAAAGGAAAAGTATGTTCAGCAATAAAGATATTTTCAAATTAATCATACCGCTCATAATAGAGCAGATTCTTAATTCCGTCATGGGCATGATGGATTCACTTATGGTCAGTACCGTAGGTCCGACCGCAATCTCGGCGGTATCTCTTGTAGACTCGATAAACACACTTATCATACAGGTATTCTCAGCACTTGCAACAGGCGGGGCAATCGTATGCTCACAGTACATCGGAAGCCGCAACCACAAAAAAGCCAACGAATCCGGCCAGCAGCTTTTACTTTCCGTGTTTGCAATCTCACTGATAATTACAGCATTTGCAGTAATATTAAGGAGACCGCTGCTTTCATTAATATTCGGAAGCGTTGAGCCGGCAATCATGAATAATGCACTTACTTACCTTGTAATAACGGCATTTTCATATCCTTTTATTGCGCTCTACAATGCAGGTGCGGCACTCTACCGCGCATGTGGCAATTCCAAATATCCAATGACAATCTCCATGGTTGCCAATGTCGTAAATGTAGCCGGTAACGCAATCCTTATATTCGGCCTGCACTGCGGCGTTGAAGGTGTCGCAATTCCAACACTTGTCTCACGTGCTTTCTGTGCCGTTGTCGTGCTTTACAGCCTGCGTAAGCCTAAGCAGGAGATTGTCATCAGCAATTACTCGTCAGTACGCCCGCAATGGGCTCTTATCGGCACTATCTTAAGTGTCGGAATACCTACCGGCATTGAAAACGGAATGTTCCAGTTCGGCAAGCTTGCAATCCAGTCTACCGTATCTACACTCGGAACAGACGCCATTGCCGCCAACGCCATGCAGACAATACTTGAATCCTTCAACAGTATGGCTGCAATCGGCATAGGTCTCGGAACAATAACCATCGTCGGCCAGTGTATGGGTGCAGGCAGACCTGACGAAGCAAAGCGATACATAATAAAGCTTGCCAAATATGCCGAGGTTGCACTTATCATCTCATGTGCTCTCACCTATTTTGCAACAAGACCGCTTGCGGTGCTTGGCAACATGACACCTGAAAGCACGCGTATGTTTATAGAAATGTCGACCTTCGTATCAATAATAAAGCCTATTCCGTGGATATTCTCATTCAGCCTTGCATACGGAATGCGTGCCGCCGGTGATGTTAAGTTCTCAATGATTGTATCATCAATCACAATGTGGACCTGCCGTGTTCTTATAGTTACAATCCTCTGCCGCGTATTCGGCTTCGGTCCGATTGCAGTGTGGATAGGTATGGCGTGTGACTGGTTTGTACGTGGAATATGCTTTACGACAAGATTTATCAGTGGCAGATGGAGTCAGATAAAAGTAATAGATAAGGCTGCCGGCAATTAGCTGGCAGCCAGTCCTCCCGTATACAGCTGGTAATATCTTCCCTTAAGTTCCATGAGCTGGTCATGATTGCCACGCTCTATTATCCGTCCGTTCTCAAGCACCATGATGCAGTCTGAGTTACGCACTGTTGAAAGTCTGTGGGCAATTACAAATGTTGTCCTGCCCTTCATAAGCTTATCCATTCCGTCCTGTACAATCCGCTCCGTTCTTGTATCAATTGAGCTTGTTGCCTCGTCAAGTATGAGTGCCGGAGGGTCTGCTATTGCGGCTCTTGCAATGGCAAGAAGCTGTCTCTGCCCCTGGCTTAAGTTAGCACCGTCACCCGTAAGTACCGTGTCATAGCCGTCAGGAAGCTTTCTGATAAAGCCGTCCGCATTGGCAAGCTTTGCTGCTGCAATAACTTCATCGTCAGTTGCATCAAGCTTTCCGTATCTGATATTATCACGTACTGTTCCCGTGAACAGATGCGTATCCTGAAGAACTATTCCGAGAGAATGTCTTAAGTCATCCTTCCTGATATGGTTAATATTTATTCCGTCATATCTTATCTTACCGTCCTGAATATCATAGAAACGGTTAATAAGATTCGTAATAGTAGTCTTTCCCGCACCTGTCGAACCTACAAATGCAATCTTCTGTCCCGGTGTCGCATACAGATTTACTCCGTGAAGGACTATCTTATCAGGGTTATATCCAAAGTCAACATCATCAAATACAACATCGCCCTTAAGCTCAACAAGCTCCTCTGTTCCGTCCTTATGTATATTTTTCCATGCCCACATATCGGTTCTTTCGTCAGTCTCGGTAAGAACACCATTCTCAAGCTTTGCATTTACAAGAGTTACATTGCCCTCATCCTCTTCATGAACCTCGTCAAGCAGCCTGAATACCCTCTCTGCACCCGCAAGGCCCATTATAACGCTGTTAAGCTGCTGGCTCATCTGGTTGATAGGCTGGTTGAAGCTCTTATTAAATGTAAGGAAGCTCGCAAGCCCGCCAAGAGTGAAACCGCCAAATCCGTTAAGTGCAAGCACACCGCCGACCATTGCACACACAACGTAGCTTATGTTGCCAATCTGCATGGTTACCGGCCCCATGATGTTAGCGAACTGGTTGGCATTATATGAACTCTCGCAGAGCTTATCATTAAGTCTGTTGAAGTTCTCTATGCTTTCTTCTTCATGACAGAATACCTTGACAACCTTCTGTCCGTCCATCATTTCCTCTATATAGCCGTTAACCCTGCCAAGCTCCTTCTGCTGCGCAATAAAGTATTTACTGCTTCTTCCGGCGATTGCCTTGGTAGATGTAAGTGTGACTGCAACCATAATCAATGTAACAACCGTAAGCGGAACATTGAGCACTATCATGCTTATAAATACACTGACAACCGTAATTACACTGTTAAGAAGCTGCGGCATGCTCTGGCTTATCATCTGTCTGAGTGTATCAATATCGTTAGTATATATTGACATGATATCGCCATGCGCATGTGTATCAAAGAACTTTATCGGAAGTCCCTCCATGTTGGAAAACAGATCCTGACGGAGGTCTCTTAGTGTTCCCTGTGTGACATTAACCATAATTCTGCTGTAAACCCATGTTGACAGCGCACCAATCGCATAGAACACCGCTACTCTTGCCATCGCTGCAAGAAGCGGTCCAAAGTCAGGGTCTGCACTTCCCATCATAGGGAGTATATAATCATCAATAAGTGTCTGCATAAAGAGTGTACCGCGTACACTGGCAAGCACACCGACAAATATGCATATGACAACTACTGCAATATGAACAGTATATTTTCTCATGACATACTGCATGATTCTTTTAAACAGCTTGCCGGGATTAGCTACCTTCGGTCTTGGTCCGCGTCCCCTTGCTCCCGGTCCGCCCTTGAATTCACGTACTTTCTCTGCCATACTATTCTCCTTTCCCAGGCTCATCAAAGTCACCACCGCCACCGGTCTGTGACTCATATACATCACGATAGATTTCATTGGACTTCATAAGTTCATCGTGGTTACCAAATCCGCTTACCACTCCGTCATCAAGCACAATTATTCTGTCACAGTGCTCAACACTTGAGATTCGCTGCGCAATGATAATCTTCGTAGTATCGGGAATTTCCTTTGCAAATGCGCTTCTTATCCTGGCATCTGTCGCCGTATCAACAGCACTTGTAGAGTCATCAAGAATAAGAATCTTAGGCTTCTTAAGCAGCGCTCTTGCGATACAGAGTCTCTGCTTCTGCCCGCCGGATACGTTGCTTCCGCCCTGCTCAATATATGTCTTATATCCGTCAGGGAATCTCTCGATAAATTCATCCGCGCACGCAAGCTCACAGGCACGTCTGCATTCTTCCTCCGTTGCATTCTTATTGCCCCAGCGGAGATTATCAAGAATTGTACCCGAGAAAAGGACGTTCTTCTGAAGAACAACCGATACCTCATCTCTCAACGTCTCGATATCATATTCTCTTACATCCCTTCCGCCAACGTATACGGCACCTCCGTTAACGTCATACAGACGGCTTATAAGATTGACAAGACTTGACTTTGCGCTTCCGGTTCCGCCGATAATGCCAATCGTCTCACCTGCATTTATACTGATGTTAACATCCTTAAGTACAGGCTCTGCGGCATTCTTTCCATATGCAAAATTAACGTGATCAAACCTTACGCTTCCGTCAGCAACCTCATATACAGGCTCTTGAGGATTGCAGATATCAGTTTTCTCATTAAGCACCTCAGCAATACGTCTTGCACTTGCCGCACTCATCGTTATCATTACAAATACCATCGAGAGCATCATAAGGCTCATCAGGATATTCATGCAATATGTAAGAAGGCTCATCAGCTCTCCTGTCGTAAGTGAGCCTCCGACTATCATCTTAGCACCCATCCAGCTTATGCAGAGGATACATGTATAGACCGTTGTCTGCATAAGAGGTGCGTTGAGCGTAATTATCTTCTCGGCATTTACAAACATATTGTAAATGTTGCCGTTCGCCTTTTTGAACTTATCCTTCTCATAATCCTCACGTACATATGCCTTGACAACGCGGATTGCTGATATGTTCTCCTGAACGCTTGCATTAAGGTCATCGTATTTTTCAAACACCATTCCAAAATACTTCGTTGCCCTGCTCATAATAAGCACAAGCGCACACCCAAGTACTATTACTGCTATCAGATATACGCTTGCAAGTCTCGCATTAATGATAAATGCCATTACCATTGCGCAGATAAGCGAAAACGGTGCTCTCATACACATTCTCAGAATCATCTGATATGCATTCTGTACATTGGTCACATCGGTTGTAAGCCTTGTTACAAGACCTGCAGTACTGAACTTATCAATATTAGAGAATGCAAATGTCTGTATGTTCTCATACATTGCCTTCCTTAAGTTCCTTGCAAATCCTGTAGAGGCCTTGGCACCATACTTGCCGCCAAGCACACCGAATAACAGTCCAAGTGCCGCGACAACAACCATCATTGCACCAACCGTATATATATGCTTCATGTTGCCCGCTTCGACACCTTTATCAATGATTGATGCCATAAGCACGGGAATCGCTGTCTCCATGATTACTTCAAGAATCATGAATATAGGCGTCGCAATTGAAGCTGCTTTGTACTCTTTAATATGTGCCGCCAGCGTTTTAATCATATTCTTCCACTTCCTTTTCAATAGATTTCAACAATGTTAATATGTTAGCGTGCTAACAATAATAATACAATATTTTTTTAATGTCAAGCCGCTATTTGTGTACATTTTGTGACCTTTGCTTGACATCCGCCCTATTACAAATTAAAATGAAAACTGTTTACAATCTGATGCATATGAATGGAGTTTCGCGTGAAGAAAAGACTTGGTCATGAATTTCGTGTTGTTCACAACAAAATAAACAGATACATATCCTGCTTTATCAGTGAGATCGGCAAGTCAGAAGCTCTCACACAGCCTCAGTGCCATATTCTCGGGTACCTTATGGCTCACAAAGATACGGATGTATTCCAGCGCGACATTGAGAATGAATTCGATATATCACGCGCCACAGCAACCAATACACTTCAGGTCATGGAGCGCCACGGACTTATAATGCGTGTAGGCTGTCCCGAAGATGCCCGTCTTAAGAAGCTTGTCATAACAGATAAGGGTCGTGATGTATTTGAGTTGTTTGTACCATATTTTAAGAAAATGGATAACCAGATTACTAAAGGTTTCTCCAGAAAAGAGATTGAGCAACTCTATGATTTTCTTAAGCGCATACAGAAGAATCTTGACCCACCGTATTAATGTGTAAGCTTATGCTCAAGCTCCATATGGGCATACATTCTGGATACACTCCATGATGCATTAGTCTTTGTAAGTATTGCTTTGTAACCTATGTCAACATTATCCCTTCTCAATGCAAACAACAGTCTGTCCATATGCTTTTCCGTAAGCCCGCACATTACCATAAGGCTTTTATCCGGACTAAATGCTGTACCTGCGCTGCTTACCGCATCATCTGTTTCGGCAATCATTCCTATTGTTTTTCCATACTCCGCTTTATCTGCAACTTTAGTCTTAATCCGCATCTGTGATGCTATTCTCTGAACTTTGGAACTCACAGCGGATGATACTTCAAACAGTAATATTTTCTCTGACATATTCCCTCCCGGATACTTTACACGGATACTTTAATTCCATACTTTAAAAATGGGACTGCATATAATCAATATATGCAGCCCCAATCTTCAACAATTATTATCTTATTCATCACCAAGTCTGAGATGTCTTGGAAGACCATCAACCATAATTGGTGAAAGTTCTGCCTGAATCAGTGGACGGATGTAATGGATAAGGTCATCTGTTACATATGCGTCATCTGTAATCCACTCAAGAGGAATCTTCTTCTCGATGTTAGCAATCTTATGTACATCATGTGTCTCTGTAATACAGATATATGGGTCATCAGATACTCTCTTAAGTACTACAACCTTACCTGTCTCTCCCTCGAATGCAGCCTTAACAGCAGCACCGCCTACCTGGAAAGCCTCTGTTATATCTGTACGCGATGTCATGTGGGCTGCACATCTCTGAAGTGTTGAGAACTCAAGTGCTCTTGTCTTAATTCCAAGCTCTGAGCCAATCTTGTCCGCAAGGAACTTAGCAGAACCTGCAAGCTGCTTATGTCCGAATGCATCGACAAACTCAACGTGGTCAGCAAGTTCAAATACATATCTTCCGTCTGCAACCTTAATACCTTCTGAAACGGCAATTACAAGAGACTTGCCTGTAGCACTTCTCTTCTTAACCTGCTCCATAAAATCAGCGATATCAAATACCTTCTCAGGAAGATAAATCATATCAACACCTTCGCAATCGTCTGAACGTGAAAGTGCCGCAGCAGCTGTAAGCCATCCTGCATTACGACCCATAATCTCAACTATAGTGATAGTCGGGTAATCATATACAAGACCATCCCTGATAATCTCCTTAAGTGATGCTGCGATAAACTTGGCAGCACTTCCATATCCCGGAGTATGGTCTGTGATTGCAAGGTCATTATCAATAGTCTTAGGTACACCCATGAACTTGATATCACTGTTAATTAATATAGCATAATCTGAAAGCTTCTTGATAGTATCCATTGAATCGTTACCACCAATATAGAAGAATGCTGATATCTCAAGTTCCTTAAGCTTTGCAAATATCTGCTCATAAACTTCCTTATTATCACAAATCTCCGGAAGCTTATAGCGGCATGAACCAAGGAATGAAGATGGTGTTCTCTTAAGAAGATCTATGTCGAGTGTTGTCTTAATGTGCTCTGACAAATCAACATACTGTCCGTCCAATAATCCCTTGATTCCATGGAGCATACCATACACCTTGTTAGCTCCTCTGTCCTTAGCTGTCTTATATACACCTACAAGACTCGAATTGATAACCGATGTAGGACCTCCTGACTGTCCAACAATAACATTACCTACCATTATGTAGCCCTCCTAATAATTGTATACCCATCCCTGACCCATTGGCCGTCCATCGGGTCAGTGTATGCTGATACTATTAATATACTGATATTTTAGCATATATGACCTGATTTCTCAACCAATTAATTAGAGACTCTTTGCAACATTTGCAACATTCTCTGCTGTAAATCCAAAATATTCAAAAAGCTGCTTAGCCGGACCTGATGCTCCGAAGCCCTTCATTGTGACATACGCTCCGTCAAGTCCCACATATCTTCCCCAGCCAAAGTCTGAGAGAGCTTCTACCGCAACTCTCTTACGGCATGCCTTAGGAAGCACCGACTCCTTGTACTCATCGCTCTGCGTTTCAAAAATATCCATACATGGCATGCTTACAACTCTCGCATCAATTCCATCACCGGCAAGAAGCTTCTTAGCCTCCACTGCCAGCTCTACTTCCGAACCTGATGCCATAAGAATTACATCAGGGACTTCCTTAGCTGAATCATCAATTACATAACCGCCCTTAAGTGCATCCCTGCTGCTTCCCGGCATCGGAGCAAGATTCTGTCTTGAAAGTACAAGTGCGGTAGGTGTCCTGTCAGACTTGATTGCTGCGTACCATGCAGCTTCTGTCTCAATTGCATCACATGGTCTGAATACGTTAAAGTTAGGCAGTGAACGAAGCATTGCAAGCTGCTCGATAGGCTCATGTGTAGGTCCGTCCTCTCCTACTCCTATGCTGTCGTGTGAGAGTACAAATGTAAGCGGCACTCCCATAATAGCTGAAAGTCTTGCCATAGGCTTAACATAATCACTGAATACAAAGAATGTTGCCACGAATGCACGCAGTCCTCCGTGAAGCATCATTCCGTTGCCGATAGCCGCCATTGCAATCTCTCTCACACCAAAGTGCATATTGCAGCCGCTTCTGTCCTGTGCTGAATAATCACCCATGCCTGCCATGTTAGTCTTGTTAGATGGTGCAAGGTCTGCTGAACCACCGATAAGATTAGGCATTACCTTCTTAATCTCGTTAAGCACACGGCCTGAGATACCTCTTGTAGCTTCCGGCTTCTCACCACGTGCCCAGTATTCATCTGATGCAAAAAGTTTATCAAGCTCTGCATTGTCTCCGTAATATTCATCCCACAGCTTACGCATGTCAGGATACTTTGCAGAATACTCTTCAAAGAGCTTATTCCACTCTTCCTCCTTATCTGCTCCCTTAGCTACGTACTGTGCATAATTAGCATATACCTCTTCAGGTACTGCAAAGCTCTCTTCTAACGGCCACTTAAGATTCTCTCTGAGTGCCGCAACATTCTCAACGCCGAGAGGCTCACCATGTGCGCTTGCCTTACCCTGCTTAGCCGGACAGCCATAGCCAATCTGTGTATGAACCGTAATAAGTGAAGGACGTGTCTGGTCAGCCTTTGCCTCCTCAATAGCCTTGCCGATTGCCTCAAGATCATTGCCATCCGCAACATCTATTGTCTGGAAGCCGAATGCCTCAAATCTCTTCTGCACATTCTCTGTAAATGCTATATCAGTGCTTCCTTCAATTGAAATATTATTGGAATCATAGAATACTATGAGCTTGCCGAGCTTAAGCGTACCCGCAAGTGAAAATGCCTCAGATGAGATACCTTCCATCATACAGCCGTCTCCACCGAGAACATATGTGTAATGGTCAACCACATCATATCCGTCTTTATTAAATACAGCCGCAAGATGAGATTCTGCAATAGCCATACCTACTGCCATACCCATTCCGGCGCCAAGAGGGCCTGTTGTTGCCTCCACGCCTACTGTGTGGCGGTATTCAGGATGTCCCGGTGTCAGTGAATTAAGCTGACGGAATTCTGAGAGATCCTTAGCTGACAGATTACCATATCCAAACAGATGAAGCAGTGAATACAGAAGCATTGAACCATGTCCGCCCGAAAGAATAAATCTGTCCCTGTTCTTCCATTCCGGATCCTTAGGATTGTGATTCATATACTTTGTCCAGAGCTCATATGCCATAGGTGCTGCACCGAGTGGAAGTCCCGGATGTCCTGAATTGGCCTTCTGGATTGCATCTGCTGATAATACACGTATTGCGTTAACTGACAAATTGTCAATCGCACTGTTGTTCATTGTAAATCCTCCTTGTTATACAGGTTTATATCAATCTTTAAAATCAGACTCGGTAAGCACAAAATATTCTCCGCCACGTCTTACATGCCTTCCGAATAATCTTCTGGAAGCACGTCGTTCTGCCTTGACAATAGCCTTGTCTATAATCTCCTTAACTTCATCCGTCCTTACATACTCTTTTTCTTTGCTTAATTTATTAATCTTCATATAGAGAAGTGTAAGTGCATCATCATTTACAACATGCTGGCGCTTGCCCGCATATTTTCTTGCATAATCAACAAGCTCTGCAACCGCATACTGCTTGATAACTATTCTGTGGTTAAAGTTCTCTGCCAGATCAGGATTAACACTGAGAAGCACATTAATCTCTGTATCTGAATCTATCAGTATTACAATCATTCCGCCTGTATCCTGCTTCATAACCTCAAGAAGCTCCGTGATTCTCTTCGGAACAATTGAACCCGCGTCTTCTACAATAAGGACCGTTCCTATAAGTCTTGGAAGTGACTTAGCGATTCCACGCTGGTTAATACTCTCACCGGTAGTCTTGGCAATCTTCTTAGGATATTCCGGATACAGCTGGTTAAGTGCCCTCGCAATATTCTTGGCAAGACTTGTCTTATCAGCACTCCTGTTGCCGCTGATAATTATATTACCTCTCTCCGATGTATTCCGGCCAATCTCATCACCGACAGTGTCAAAATACTCTGCCAGCTGTTCGGTTACGCCATCCATATCATTATATTTGTTGAAAAACTTACGTACTTCCTTTGGAATTTCCAATTCAAACGCCTCTTCTCCATCATCATATTCTGATTCGTCATATTCAGGCTCTTCTTCATCAGGACTGCCTTCATATTCTTCCTCATATTCGTCCTCTTCCGGCTCCTCCTCAACCGGCTTTGACTTTTTCTTTCTGCCAAAATGGAATAATGCCCTTACGCCTGATGGCTCTTCTTCCTCAATCGGCTCTACATCATACTCCTCGTCCTCTTCGTACTCCCCATCTTCATCGTACTCATCGTCTTCCGCATACTCATCTTCCGCATACTCATCGTCATAGTCATCTTCTGAATATTCGTCATCATAACTGTCATCGTATTCTTCGCCGTATTCTTCATCTTCCGCATCAGGAATCGGTTTCTGTGAGTCCTGCTCCTGTGATACGGCGCTGTTATCCATAGCTTCCCTTACCTCTCTGGCAAGTTCATCTGCCATGGCCTTCTGTGCCTGCCTCTGATGTTCCTCATCAGAGAACCTCTGCTCCAATACCCTGCGCTGCTCCTCTGCCGCCGCTTCTTCCCTGTCTTTTGCAAGCTTGCTCTTGTATGCATACAGCCATATTCTTCCGTCTTCCTTCTGCTTTACAGCATCCGTCTCGATATGTGCTGCTGCCTTACCTGTTCTGATTGCAAGGTCTGTCTTCACCGACTGCAGCATAAGCTCCTGATTGGCATTGTCTCTGGCCTTCGCCTCATCAAAAGGTACTCCTGTCTTCGCCGCTTCCGCCTTCTGCTTTGCCATAAGCCTGTCATATGCTTCTTCTTTGGACTCTCTTGCTGCAAGCTCTCTCTCAAGTTCTTCTTTGGAGAATTCCCTTGTCTCCCGGCTGCCGTATTTTTCTTCCTGTACGGCCTCCACCCAGTCAGCAATGCTCATCTGGCCGTCTATCTGCTCATCAGCAGCATTATCACTGTCGTCACTATCATTCTTACTGTCTTTGTCAGCCTCATCCTGGACACTGCCAAAGTCATTATTCATAAATGACGGCATTGGGCTTACAGGTGTAATAGGTGCAGTATCTGAATTCATAATCTCATCAAGATTCTTGGCTAGCTCTGCCTGAAGATTGCGCGTGTCATATATGCTGTATTCCCTTACAGGAACCTCGATCTGCTCTGCTGTCTTGGCAATCCTCTCTTCCGCATCTTCCTGACGTACATCTTCATAACTGTCTTCAAGATTCTGCCTTGCCTTTGCAATAAGCTCATTAAGTGACTGCTTTGCTTTTTCTATTCCTTCATTGCCGGATGATGAAGCACTGTCGTCCGTGCCTGATGAATCCGCATCCTCTGCATCATCCACGTATGAAGAGTCCTGATATTCCGGATTGTCTGCCTGTGTATCAGCAGGAGTCTCCTCATCCTCCTCATCCTCTTCTTCCCCGTCTTCATCATCAGGACTGCCACCCTTTGCACTCATGGCAGCCTTATTAATTAACGCGCGGAAAAAATTCTTGGCATTCTCGTCAGCCTTATTCTGGATAAGATCCATCGCCGGACCGTCGTCTTCCTCATCATCTTCATATCCGGCACCGTCGTATCCGTCTTCCTCGTCATCTTCATATTCAGCATCTTCATACTCATCCTGTGAGTACTCTTCCTCGAGCTCATTTTCCATCTCATCACTGTATCGGATCTTCTCATGCTCTTTTGCAAATATCAGCTCTTTTGTTTGATCCGCATCCGGTGCATCCTTTTTTCTGACAGCCTCTTCAAATATCTTCTGCTGTGTAGCCGTTATGTCAGCATACTTCTGCTTAAGCCTTATTGCACTGTCAACATATTCACCGTCAGAGAACCACAATATAATCTCATCACATATATGAACACACTTATCAGACATGCCGGCATAGCTGTAAAGCTGTGCAAGCTCATACATGTACTTCTCGTCTATCTCCTGGCTCTTGTACTCCTCAAGTATCTCAATAAGAGTATCTACCGGCGCATTCTCTGCCTTGCGGAGCTTATACTCAAGAATAAATCTGTTCACATCATGTGATGCCATATGAACATATTCCTCATACAGATCTTCCGCATCCTCGAACTGTCCAAGTCTGATAAAAAGCTCTGTAAGCTTATATACAAGCCTTCTTCCGCCCTGGTTCCTGTTATATGCGAGTATGGCAGTATCTCTTGCTTCCTCTATGTATCCTGCTGCTTCCTGAACATTGATTATTGTTGCAAGTGTAGCCCAATCCTTCATCTTGCGCCAATCCATGGAATTAGCAATAGCTGCTGCCGCCTTGTAATCTTTTCTGGCTGCGAGTTTCTTAATCTGTTCTAATTTTATATTGAATTCGTATTTATCCACGATAACGCCACCTTTTCAAAAGAAAGTTAAACATACATAATTAAGTTTATCACAGCATATAATGCTTGTCAAAAAAGTTTACAGCTCTGCCGCTTTCCAATACATGGCATATCTGTGTAAACTGCGTGTTGTCATATATCGCGGATGCATTACAGCAGGTCAAGCGTCTGCTGCTCATATTCAATCCTTGTATACTCAAGATTCTCACGCTCAATGTTGCTTTGATAATCCACAACAACAGTCTGCTGTATTCTGCCGGCCATCTTCTGCCCAAGAATATAATTAACATCAAACCTTCCCGTAATAGCAGGTGTTGCACCTCTTGCAGGAACAATAAGCTGCACATGGTTTGTCTTCAGCAGTTTGAATATAGGCTCCCATATGTATATATCCTTAGCCGCGCCAAACGGATTATCGATAAATATTACCTTGCCCGTCACCGCTGCCCCATGAGTTGCCGCATTTATATTGGAGATATAATTGATAACCGCAATCAGGAACTGAATATATATGCCCTGTGACTGTCCCGTACTTCCCACAGCCTCCTCATACTTAAGGAACCTGCTCTGATCGCCGATTCTCTCACGTTTGTACAGATTCACCCTTATTGCATCCATATCCGTAACAATGACAGAAAAAAGTCTCTTCCATGTCAGTCTGTTGCGTATATACTGAAGTCTCTGTGCCGCATCCCTGAAGCTCTCAGCCGCTGTCACTGTCTCGTCTATGTAGGCAGACATGCGCTCCTTGTATGACTCCTCTTTTACATATGGTATCTGCAGGTCAATTATCGATATAAGCTTTCCGTCCAGCGTTATTGTCGAAAGCTGTGGAAGCCTGTCAAGCTCCGTCTTTATATTGCTGCAGGTCTGAAGACATCTGTTCTCAAAGCTTTCCTTTATGCGTTCCATGTCTTCCGTGCTCTTTGCAACATTATCTCTCTCAAGCGCTATATACTCATTGGTCTCCTTTAGCTGTCCGGCAAGCTCTTCACACTGTTTTGCATCAGCCGGTGCATCCAGGCTTCTTGTAAATTCATCCGCAAGATCTGCTGCCTCAAGTCTGCGCAGTCTGTCAGTAAGCTCTGCTTTCTGCTTTGCAAATGTATCCTTGCGCTTTTCAAGCCTTACAAGAATCCTCTCGAGTTCTTTCTGGACATTCTCGTAATCCATGTAATTCTCCAAAGCCACATTCTCATCTGCTCCGGTCACATCCGCATCCGCCTCATCTATTCCGGCAGCACGGATAATTCTCTCCATATCCTTAACCATGACCTCAAGCTTTGTGTGCTGCTTAACAGTCTCTTTCTGTCTGTCAGACAGCCTGGCTTTGTTTTCTCTCATCTTTGCAACAAGCGCCGTATGCTGCTCCTTGAATGCCGCTGTATTGGCACATTCAAATTCCTCATAACTTCCGTATTTTTCCTCTATCTGATAGATTCCATGTGCTATACTTCCGTCAAGTCTGTTATAAAGTGCGCTCTGCGATTCTATTGTCTGTGTTATTGAAGCAATCTGCCCATCATACTCAGCCAGTCTGTCACGTATCGACATAAGCGCATCATTACTGCTGTCCGCCATTGAGTCGTCATCAAGCGCTTTCCTGACATCATCAACCGACATTCGCCTGTACTCTATCATACGGCAGCATTTGTCCATAGACGCAGCAAGATGGTTCTTAAGCTTCTCCTTATCCGTTATGTCAGATGTATCCTGCTCAATAATGCTTCTGAGTGCTGCAAACCTGCTCTCGAGATCCTGGTCACTGAATTGTTGTGCATTAACCGTGTTATCGGAACCTGCTTCGTAATCTTCACTATAATATGGTGCAAATGCAGTCCACTGGACATCCATTCTTTCAAGCTCACTCTGTACCGATGCAATCTTCGACCGGTATGCGCCGGCTCTTTCCTGTGATGCGCTGAGATCTGCCCCCGCTTTCTGTTTCCTTGAAGAGTACTCCTGAATCATCCCGTCAAGTTGCTTCACTTCGGCTCTGTGTCCCACAGCCCTGTCGAACAGCTCTGTAATCTTTTGAAGAAGCTCTGCCCTCTTAAGATCATGTGCCTCTCTCTGCGATTCGTCATCGTACTCTCTTGTGAGTGAAGCCTTTGATGTGTTAAGGTTCTCAAGTCTGCCGATAAGCTCCGTTCTGGTCTCTGCAAGCTGCACTGCTTCAGCTTTAAGCTTTTCAAGCCGGACTGCCGGACTGTCATTATAATCAGACCTCTTTACCGCTTCTCTTACTGCAAAATCATAGTCCTCCCTTATCACATCTCTTCTGTCTGAAAGACGCGCTATCACATCATCAAGCTCAGCTATCTCTTCGCTGCATTTTTTAATCTCATTGTCAATGCCTGACGGTTCTGTAAGAAATGACATATCCCTCGATGCAAATGTCACAAGTTCATTGTTCACTTCAAGCTTCATATCATACAGCACATTTTCACTGATAACCGGTACCGCATATGCACCGTTAAAGCTTCCAAGCACTGTATCCGCCCTGACTCTTTCAAAATCATTTTTTATTATAAAGCCGTTATGAATGAATGGAACGCGCTTTATGACATCCCGTTTCTGTCCCTGCTTAAGGCCCGCATACCAGCGTGAGCCCTGCATGGCATCTTCGCCATACTGCTTCTGAAGATAATCCCACACTTTGTCATACTGTTCATCGCGGCACACATACACGCCGTTCTTAAGTGACTCAGCATATACTTCAAGGTCAGATCTTCTGCGCATACTTTTGTCAAACTGTGATTCAGTCTCCTTAAGTGCCGCCGATACCGCTCTTGCCAGCCCCTCCGGCGTCTTCTGTGAATACACATTGCACAGCTTGTCAAAAAGCTCATCGGCATGCTTTCCTGCCGCAAGTTCCTGTTCAAGCTTCTCTGCCTGCTGTCCGTTCACCTCTATAAGAGTATCTGTTCTGTCAAGCTTAGTACGGCACATATCAATCTGTGTCTTTACTGACGCCAGTTTTTCCTCAAGTTCCCGCATATGCATTCTGCATGCTGCTGCCTCATCATTCACTCCTGCCAGCTCATCAGACGCATTCTCAGCGACAAGTACCGTATCGGCACCAAGCATTCCCGATATGGCATTCTCGTCGGAAGTTATCTCATTCTTGAGATATTCAGAACGTCCAAGTGCCTTGGATATTCCTGATTCTGCTGCCTTAAGTGCATCTGCTGCTGTATTGGATACGTTCTCCTCATTGGCAAGCAGTGCTTTTGCCTCTGTCATACCCGACAATAATTCATGTCTTCTGATATCATCAGCTGATTTTTTATATGATGCAAGATTTCTCAGTTCCGCAGCTATGTCTTCATGGTCACGGAGTCTGTTATCTATAATCTGGGTTATCTCATCAAACTGCCTCTTATATTCAAGATATTCCCTGTAATCTGCAATGCACTCCTTAAGAGTAAGTTCAAGCCGCAGACTTTCCGAAGCCTGCACAGCAGACGACCTCTCCTGCTCAGATTGCCTGAGAAGCTCCCCGACTTCCTTCATTGAATTCTTCTGTTCGATAATCTCCGCAGTGTCTATAAGCCGATGTTCTCTGTCGGTCTCAATCTGTATTCTCTCAATCGCCTCTGCTGCAGACTGCTCCTCAGCAGCTGTTTCATCACTCTTTTTCCTTGCTGCCGCGAGCATCCTTACAAGTCTGGCACTGTTCTCATTTTTATTGCGGTATATACTTTCAAAATCTGACAGTCCCTGTGCGAACTCATCTATGGCCTGTATCTGCATGTCATACTCATCCATAATGGCATGCTTTCTTGAAAGTTCAACAAGCTTATCCTTTATGTCAAGAAGCGTCCTTGCCATGCGGTCATCATCATTACCGTTGCCTGTTATGTTGTGGAAGGATTTCTGGATAATCTCCTCAATAAGCAGATCCTCAACAACCTTGCGGCTTGTCCTGTAATTCGTCTCAAAATATGTTCTTACATGACCTTCCGTCTTATTGATTCCTCTTACGATTTCCCATTCACTTTCATAGATTCCATATCCGCTTATAAAGTTCTGATAATCTCCCTTGCGGTCAAATATCTTTACCGATACTCCTAAATCCTTCTTCTCAAGGTCTCTCAGGTAATCTTTAAGTTCCTGATATGTTACCTTTTTGCCATCCTTTGAAAGCGGCAGATTTCTTATGTCATTATCGCCGAATTCCCTGTAGAATATGACATAGTTAAAATATTCCACTGATGCCTGGTCATTTGCCGAAACTGCCTGTGAAGCAGCTGATACGGATGAAGCCTGTGACGTTCCCGTGCCGTCCGTATCATATCCATCTGACACTGCTGGCTGCTCTGAT
>UMFE01003015.1_pt1 | contig 16626 bp, 13 predicted proteins | sample 1964911 | NCBI WGS metagenome assembly UMFE01 (sample SAMEA4836036, study PRJEB28245) | human gut metagenome | biome: gut microbiome; material: fecal sample | place: Denmark | collected 2008
TCTGCGTGTAGTTCCTTGTAAACTGACCTAAGTTTTTGTTCAAAAAACTTAGGGTTATGGATTATTTGTATCATGAAATGATTGGGTGAAGCTCTAAGGAGCCACCGTCAAGAAAGGAAGAGGGAAGGAAGCGTGTAGCTTTCCGCCCTCTTTTTTTCGTCCCTTATTTTGGAGCGGTGGGAGTGTCCGTTTTTTTTTATATTATCCCTCATTTCGGAAGTGTTTTGATTTTTGAGGTTTGGATTAGCTCGGCTTGCGGAACAACTTCTGCGAACTTGTAGGCGTAGTCAATGCCCGAAAGTTGTTAAGCGAATTGCGAAAAATCGCAATTAACTCCTTTGGGCGTTTTGCTCTTTTTGGGGTGGTGTTTTTCTCTCGTTATCCCTCATTTCCCGTGTGTTTTGATTTTCGTACTGGGAGGGGGGTGTTCCAGTAGAAGAGCAGGGTACTTCTTTTGGGGTTATTATAGGCAAAAACCTATAATATATTTAGCGAATCGTTTGACATATAAGGGAAAATATGATAATATAAAATCATGAACAAAGCATATTTCCAAATGGTTACAATAAACCGCCCGCATTACCTCCTTTCTTGCGGGCGGTTGCTTTTTGTCTTTTTGTGTGGTATATTTAACTTATTCGGGGCGAGTTACCGTCCCTGTCGGCGATAGATTTCGCGCGGCAGAAAATATAAGGAACCCGGGGAGTGCTTTTCTCCTGTTTCGGTGGGAGGATTGAGAAGCCGGATGTACTTATATGGCCTTTGAGGGTTTGGAATCTTCTTTACAAAGGTGTAAAGGATATGTCACGCCGCAACCGTCCAGAATTGTGGTTGGGAACCTTCTGATTTTACGAAGGTGTAAAGGTGAAAGTCTTTTTTTAGAAATATTTATAAGGGTTTGGAACCTTCTTTACAAAGGTGTAAAGGGAGCCATTGTGCATTCGTATATATGCGGGGGGTTGAATATCCTGTATATGCAAAGGTTGTAAAGGATTTAGACGTACATGTGTATCCCAAAACAAAGAAAGGCGCAGACGGCACGAAACCCGGCTGTGTTTTTTTTGCTTCAAATAGCCTCCTGTATATGCCTGCTTTCTTTGATTTTTCTTGCTATCCCTCATTTCGGAACAATCTTATTTTTTCTAAATTTTGGATCGGCTTCCACCGGGCTCGTGTTCAGTTTTCTGCGGAAGTTCGCTTGCTGAATGTTCTTTCTCGTCTGACGGTTTTTTTAGAATCTCCTTCGTTTTCCTTTTGATTTTCTTATTGTCCCTTATTTCGGAAGATTTTTATTTTTCGTTGTTTTCAAATTCGTGATCATGGATAACCTGTTCGGAATTTCGCTGTTTTTTTTCGTTTATATTATAGGCAAAAGCCTATATTTTTTATACAGATCGCTTGTGCAACACGGATTTCCGTGGTATAATAATGACAGTTAGAAAAGAAGGAGAAAGGAGGGGTTTACCTTGACTGAATACGGAGCAATTAAGGAGCTTAGTATCGAGTATCCCGGGGAATACCAAAAACAGCGGGAAGCGAAGAATATTGCAATCCGGGCGATCAAGGAGGTCTTAGAGTATCGAAAGCTCGGAACCTTGGAGGAACTTCAGGAAGCAAAGGGAAAAAGGGTGATTAAAATAGAAAAGTGTAAATGCATTAAAGGATTTTATATTCCGAAGTATGAAGAAGGCGGCATTCCATATGAAGATTACATGATGATTCGCAGAGGGGATATATTCGAGTATGTAGAGGGTTGTATAGGAGAGTCAGATATACGATTGTATTTGGAAGATGGAGACGACGACGATTATCTTGATATGACCCGTGAGAACTTTGAAGAGTATTTTGAGAGAATTGAGTAAAGAATTTAAGTTTGTTCGTTGCTAGTGGAAAAGGAGGAAACTAATATGGTTACCACAAAAACGATTTACAAATGTGATATATGTGGGACGGAAGTAGACAACGCTGGCGAGTTAGCCACATTAAAAATCCCTTGTCGGGTTTTTGATAGCGAGGGGAGAAGTTCCGCCGCTTCTTTTCGGGATGTTGATATGTGTCCCAGATGCATAGCAAAGTATGAAACTGTTGTATTCAATCACTTTGGAATATTATATGATACGATGGGAAATATGTCTTTCGAAGATGCATATGATGCTATGCGTGAAGATGTGTTGGAAGAAGCAAATTCATATGTCAACAATTTACGTGAGGAAGGGTGATATATATGCCATCTAGCATAATAGATACATTCACTGATTCGGACAGAGTACAAAAAGGCACGATTCTCAGCGGGCTTGTAAGAATCCAAGGAAATAAAGCTGCTATCGACGATGTTGTTAAATCGGTTCGGAAACGCATTGACGAAGGAAAAGAACTGTACGAAACAGAGGATTTGTTAAAGCTGGAATTGATAGAAAAATATGGGAAAGCATGGTTTGATGATAATGGAGAAGCGATAAATTTCATTGTGGAAAATGAGTATTCGTTATCTCTTTACAATCGGCAAGGAGGAAAATAGCATGGCAAAAACACAGGAATATGTGGTTGGAATATTGTTCTCGCGAGAGAACAGAACCGAGGTAGAATTTGTTACCGGAGTATCTAGCGAAACTAAAATAGCAACGTGGGAGCCGGGGAAAAAGGCGCAGGTATTTTCAAAATCCTACGCGCAGGATTTAGCCTTTGGGCTGGTATTTCACGGATACGGAGCAATCGTAATGTTGAAGCCGGAATATCTTAATCTCGAGAATCCGAAGCCAAAGCAAAACTGAAAGAATTGAGAGGTGAGAATGAATGACCGTAAATATAGTGAAACCTAACATGCTTTGTCTGGAATACAGGCAAGAAAAAGAAGATAAGGACTATGGTTCATGTTTGTGGGCGAGATTTACATTTAATCTTGATCGGTACGAACTCACCATCACTTCTGATTGTGGCAATTACGGATATAAATGGGTAGAAACACCGAAAAGTGAGAGTTTCCTTGAACTTATGGCGAGGTGTGATGAGGGGTATATCCTAGATAAAATATATGGAAGTCCTGATGTTTTTGACTATGAAGAAACCAAAAAAATATTTTATGAATATGCAGACGATGATAGCGAAAAGAAAGAACTTGATCGAATATTTGAGGAAATAGAATGGTGTGGTTATCCACATACAGATGATGAATTTATAAGAGTATTTGAAGAAGAGAGCAGTTACGACAATGTATGGGAATATATTCAATATTCTTATCCAGCAAATGTGTTAAAAATTGTTTCTGTTTTTGATGAATGTATCAGACAAAAGATAGAAGAAATTATTAAGAATTGAGAGGTGGAGAATATGAGTGATATTGGAAAAGCAAAGTCACAGACCAAAGCCGACAGAATAAGGAATATGTCGGATGAAGAGCTGGCAAAAAATTTATGTTTACTGCTGGATTGCAGAAAGTGTCCAACATTCAAATCTTGTAATGCTGGAAGTATGTGCTATGCAAACTTACTTGAATGGCTTCAATCAGAAGCGGAATAGTTTTGAGCAATTAAGTGGTTGTGAAGTAGAAGTTATCGGCAACATATTTGACGATAAGGAGTTGGAGAAAGGGGAATGAGTATGAAACCAATATTGTTTAATACAGAGATGGTTCGTGCGATTCTGGACGGACGAAAGAGCTGCACGAGAAGAATTGTTAAACCACAACAGCTTGTAGGGCTATTGCCGGATAAATGTAAAAACGGAGTACCAGAAGAATTTCTGAAAGAAAAGAAACTCATGTTCAAACCATACTGTAATATGACAGATATAGAACTGATAAATACCGCATACAAAGCTCCATATCAGCGGGGAGATATCCTGTACGTTCGAGAAACGTGGTGTAAAGGATTAGAACGGTATATCTACCGTGCAGACTACTCCGATACAGAGAAGTTTTACCGTGATGGAAAAGAAATCGAGATGAAATGGCATCCATCCCTTCACATGCCGAAGGATGCTGCAAGAATTTTCTTGCGTGTAACCAACGTGAGAGTGGAGCGGTTGCAGGATATTACTGTCGAAGATGCTTTAGCGGAAGGCATGGATAAGTATATACGATTAAATGGAGAACTTGATGAAAACTCAATAATTACATCATTTATTGGGATTTGGAACAGTACCATCAAGAAATCCGATCTTGATCGCTACGGATGGAATGCAAATCCATGGGTATGGGTTATCGAGTTTGAGCGATGCGAAAAACCGGGAAGTGAGGTATAAATATGAAAAATTGTTATTGTAAAACAAATAACTATTTTACCATACGACGTGACGTTATAGGATATGGAAGATCATTAGTCGTTGGAATTGATTTCAAGAAAAAAATCATTTCCACACGGTATGACTACGCTTGTGATTGTGGAACGAGCAAAAATCTAAATATTGAGTATTGCCCGTTATGCGGGGATAAATTGTAAAATAGAAAGTGCTCGGCGTTGTAAGAACCGCCGGGAAGGATAGATTATAGGCATTTGCCTATAACATAGTAAAAGGTGGCGCAACACTGTTTTTAGTGGTATGATATTTAGGAGAGGATTTATGAAAAAAAGACCGATGAGTGCAGAAGAAATCCGGAGAATGACTGAAGAGTTAAAGGAAATATGTAAGCCGGGCGACCGAGTGGAGCTTATTTCCCCAGTAGACGATCCTTTTGATCGTATCAAGCCGGGGGATCAGGGAACCGTCCAAAGTATTAACGATGCAGGTACGGTTCATGTGTCGTGGGATAACGGCAGCGTGGTTGGACTTGTTTTTAGAATGGATCATTTTAAGATTATTAGAAGCGCCGGAGACATAACCAACGAGGAGCTTATTATAGATGTGTTTTGCGTCCCTTCCGAGAGTGACAAAGTCTGCCATGATTTAGCCGGGTGGAAGATGGACGAAGAAGGTAAGAGCTGGTGTGAAAGATTCTGCGGGAAAATAAACGATGGGGAAGCCCCGGATATGACCTGTTACAAAGAGTGGTTAAAAATGATGAGGGAGTAATGTTTATGAAGGAACTTAAATCGCTGCAGGAATGTTTTTTCTGCGGTTTGGACGAGAATGGAATATACATACAAAAAGCGAAGGGGATAATAACCAAACATGCGGTGGAAGCTGTTTCTACGGGAGATAAAATCGGGCTTTCGGCATCTCCGGAAGACGTTGCGGCTCTTACGGGGTATCTTCTTTCCCCGGGAGAGGCGATCGTGATTTCCCGGTCGGTTTGGGATGCCCTTTTGGATAAGGAGGGGAGATTATGATTCGATATAAGATAGATATACTATATGCGCTTAAATGCCGGGGGTTTAATTCGACATTCTTACGCCAGAATAAGATTCTGTCGGAGTCAGCGATGAGTTCCCTTAGGCATGATAAACCCGTGAGCTTTACGACTTTGGATCGTATCTGTGCCCTGCTCGGAAGGGATGTTTCCGACATTATAGAGTTTGTTCCAGACGAGAAAGCCGTTCAAAAGAAAAACGAGGCGTATAAAAAGACGGCTGAGAGCATGGCGAGAGGGAAGGGGGTTTCGATTGCGGTGTTCAAACGCCCGAAGGAGCTGCATGTTCTGAAGGGCAACGAAGTCCTTTTTTCAACCCCGGCTGACAGCGGGGATATGTACCGGAGGGCGGCGGATTTCCTTTTTGCGTTTGTCCCTGATCCTGGGGCTAAGGATGGGGAAGATCGGGTTGACTTCGAGCCGGAAGGGTTGTAAAATCATTCATATATAAAGGACAATAAGGGGCGAGTTACCGTCCCTGTCGGCATTTTTTGATCGGCAGAAAATATAAGGAAACCGGGGAGTGCTTTTCTCCTGCTTCGGCAGGAGGGAAGAGAAGCCGGAGGTACTTGTATGGCCTTTTGAGGGTTTGGAACCTTCTGCTTTTACAAGGGAGTAAAAGGGAAAGAGTAATCACTGATTCCTTACATATGGTTTGGAACCTTCTGCTTTTACAAGGGCGTAAAAGGGGGACAATTTAGGTTACAAAGGCGTAAATGTCCCAAATGAGAAAGTATTGCTGTCTGGGATTTGAGCCTTCAGAACAAAAGGCGTAAAAGGGAGAAGGACAAGATTTCTTCAAAAACCTCTTGATTTATAACAACCTGTGTGGTACAATACAGTCATATTTGAAGGTTCTTTGTAAAATAATTATTTTTCAAAAATCTCCTAATAAGAAGCAAAAAAACAAAAAACAAAGTCGAGGAAGGCATTAGCGAAAGCTAGTGCCTTTTTTCGTTTCTCCGTTTGTTGCAAACTGAAACACTACAATATATTGACAAATATTGACAGGCAATACAAAATGTGCTATAACTTAAATTACTTTATTTTTTGTTTGTTAATTTAGTTGTGTTTGTTTAGTTGCTTATTATTAAGGAGTATAATTATTTTGGGTTTTAGATATTTTACCGAAGAAACTTCAGATAATTTCGTTTTCTTTCGGATTCCGAAAGTTTTCTTCAAGGACGAAAATTTCAAATCGCTTTGTACCGATTCCAAGGTTTTATACGGGCTTATGTTAGACCGTATGGGGTTATCCCGAAAAAACGGATGGTACGATAAAAATGGTCACGCGTACATATATTATTCGGTGGCTTCTATTCAGGAGGATATGGGTTTATCCAACAAGACCGTATCAAAGTGCCTGAAGGAGCTTAAAGAGCTTGGGCTTATTAAGGTTGTAAGACAGGGGCTCACGAAGAACAATATTATTTACGTGATGGATTTTTCGCGCCCAGCTCCGGATGCTCCGGATATCCCGGAAGAGGATAATACGCCGTTGCTTCCAGACGATCCTGATGATTCTCCGGTAGATGATTCTTCTGCGGGAGATGCTCCTTGGGAAAATTACGATCCGGGCGCGTCGCAAAAAGATACTCCCCTGGATGATTATGCTGCACCGCCGCAAGATATACCTCCGGGCAAGGCGAGGGGCAAAACCCGGGACAAACCTACTGAAAGAGATTATGCAAACACGGTACTAGAGATCAAGCAGAATATTAGTTACGAGAGACTTCTACAAAAATACAGCTCTCCTACGGGGCATCGAATTGTCGAGGGGGTTGTAGCTCTCCTCGCAGACATTCTATGTTTCCCGGGTGAGAGCGTTGTTATAAATAAAACCCCTGTTCCATACGATGTCGTAAGGACGAAGCTGGAACAGGTTGAGTGCGATCATGTGGAATATGTTTTAGACAATATCCTAAACAGCCATATTGAAATAAAAAACTATAAGTCGTACCTATTATCATCATTATATAACAGCGTCGATGTTTTAGACCTGCATTACCGATCCGGAGGGTTCTTCTGATCCCTTCGGTCGGCAGGTTAAGCAGCGACCAAAATCTTCCTGCGGATATCAAAATCCGACAGGTTTGGTTTTGGTCGCTTTTCTTTTCTCTGGATTGCTATTTCCCCGGGCTTTCCCCGTCAAACCCAAGATTCCCTTCCCCCGGCGTTTTTTTTCTGTTTTCTTTCTTGCTAGTCCCATATTTAGGACTTTTCTTTATCATCCCTCATTTCGGAACAATCTTGTTTTGCGCCTGAAAAAACACGGTGATCCTGGACAGGAGTAACTCCGGAGTTTCTGGTTTTCGCCCGGACTCTTCCCGGTTCCTTCCTATTTATAATGCGGGGGAGGAGAGGGAAAAATCGCCCCGTTTTTACAAAAAACACCCCGCAAACCCGCATAAATCCTTGAAGTGAAAATTTTACATTTCAAGAAATGTAGGGACATTCACTTCTTGAAATGTAAATTTTACACGTCAAGAAATGAACATTTTACACTTCAAAAAAAGTAGATTTTACACACTAATAATACTGAAAGAATAATACTGAATGAGTGATATTGAATCTGTCTGTCTGTCTATCTATATACAGGCAGATTTTTTCATTTCAGGAGGACAGACGGACAGACAGATAGCCTTCCATTCATCACATCTGGTTTTTTAGGAAGAATCTCGTCTAACTATATATAGGAAACTACTTCCGCACCATCCCTCATTTCGGAAGAATTTTGAAATGTGTGAAAAATTACTTGCCGCGTATTGCGTAAAAACGGTGTTTTTCGTTTATTGTTGCACAATGTAAGCGTTATAAACATAGAGAATACGCCACAATATACGCAAAGACAAAAATATGCACTATAAAAAATACGTTCCGTATTGATTATTTTTCAATTTGTAATTATAATCTCTTAATGAGTGGATGATGTTTTTTAATAACTAAGGAAAGGGGATATGGGCTGATGAAGAAGCTGACCAAAAACAATGTGAGAAAAGTTTTGGCTGTTGCGCTTACGGTCATCGTGGGTGTTGTTACCATGATACCTGACTCCGCGATCCGAACGAATGCGGATGAGTCGGATGCAGCAGCCGCGGTGGAAGCCACAGAAGATGTTACTTCCTTGACGGAGTACACGATCTCTGAGGATGCGCTTGCCGCCGCAGATGAGACAGCAGGGGATTTGACAGAAGAAGAAACTACCGAGACTGCCCCGGATACACCCGGAGCAACAGAAGAAGCATCGACGGAGATTTCCGGGAATGCAGAAGAATCCACGGAAGAAACCTCGGAGGAGGCTTCCACAGAGGATGTGACGACTGAAGAGGGTACTACGGAGGAGAAAGCAGAGGAACCCGCCGTAGAAGAAAATACGCTCGTCGTGTTCGACCACATCTACAACGAAGGGATTTCGCTTTCGCAGGATTTTAGTTCCTGTGAGCTTTTGGTGAAAACATCTGATCCGTCCGTGTTTACGAAAAACACGAATGTAGTGTCAGAGTACGAGGGAGTTTATCTCCTTCGGTTTGCAAATGCAGAAGAAACAAAATCCGCTTATTCTTATTACTATGACAAAGTAGGTTCGATTGAGGTAAACAAGGTTTGCTTCTCAATCTCTACCGTAGAAGAAACTCCGCAGGAGACTCCACAGGAGACAGAAGCTCCTGCACAGGAAGAAACTCCTTCTACGGAGGTTGCGGCTCCAAAGGAAGCGGTTCCCGATGTAGCGGATCTGTCCGGACTTAATCAGGGCAATGATGCTTTATCTCTGGCGCAGAATCTTCCAGACACGAATATGTCCGGAGCAATCGCTTTGATTGATACCGGATGCTCCGGCGCAGATAAAAGCGTATCTGTGTTAGGCGGAGGCTCCGGGGACGATAACGGACACGGTACTAAGATGCTCAACGCAATTAAAGAGGAATATCCTTCCGCGCGTGTTCTTTCTATCAAGGCTCTTAATGCATCTGGCAGTGCACAGATATCGGATATCTATGCTGCAATTAAGTATGCGATTGATGCGCGTGTGAGTGTTATCAATCTCTCGCTTGTTGCACCGCGGTCTTCTGAAACAGCGCTTGTTGAGCAGGCGATAGGAGAGGCGATTGCGAATGGTATCGTGGTTGTTGGAGCTGCCGGAAATCAGGGTATGGATGCTTCTTCCCTCGTCCCGTCCGGCATGAGCGGCGTGGTTGTCGCTGGTGCCTGTGATGATAAGGGAGTAAGACAGAGCTTTTCCAACTACGGATCAACAGTCGACTACAATGTGGTTGCTTCCTCTACCTCTGAGGCGTCTGCAATCCTTTCGGCTATGATTGCCCGCGATGGTGTGAGTGGTTTGAAGGTAAACGAAGGTAAATTATTTGCCACAGACTATGTTGCTTCGGAAACGGATGCGACAGAAGCAACGACCGAAGCTGCAACAGAGGATGTAACAGAGACGACAACGGAAGCTGCAACAACGGAAGATGTAATCGGGGTGATCCCGGATGATTCAACAGCTTCCGATGCAACCGGGACGGATGCGGATAAAAAGCACTGGAACATCAAAGATCTCATAGAGGGAGTGTTCCGGGTTCAGGGTATAATTGGATATGACACGGCGAATACTTTTATGCAGGATATCTTTAGTTCCGCATATGGGTTTTCACATGGTACTGGAGCAGGCAGCAACGCCGACTGCGCCGATTATGTCGCACGGGTGTTATATGGACACTATACGGATAAGCTTGGTGGAACGTTCCCAAAGCTTGGACATTTCCTGACTGGCAGTTGTACGCAGGTATCAGTCGTTGAAAATGCGATGAAGGCAAACGGCTGGAACTGCGTATTTGAAGGCCCGACGGCCTTTTCAGATCTTGGCGGCGGATATAACGAAGGAACTGTCGCAAATTACAACAGTGTTTATAACAGCCACGCAAAAACAGGAGACGTAATCGTTTTCGTGTATGTAGATAGCAGAGGCAAGGCTTATACGCACGTTGGTATATGCGGAGGCTCAAGCTCATTGATCTATCAGTCTCCGAAGAATGGATGGAACTCTTACGATCTTGGATGGTATGTCGCAGATGCCAGATTTGTTGATTCGGATGGAAACGTTCATAGCAGCCCGCTCGTGTGGAGCGATACGGAAGGCTATCGTAAGGTCTTGACTGGTATGTATGTATACCGTCATGATGATGGTGGCGTGGTACGAATCTGCAAGAACGTACCAGAAGTGAACAACAAAGCAAATGTGAAATTAGATGATGGCGTAGACGGATATATAAATGTGCCATATGCCGCTGTCTATGGAGCCAATTACGGAATCTATCGAAAGAGCGACAACAAACTTATGGGATATTGCTGGGTCGACACCGATGATGGAGATCCTGATAACGTATCCGGCTGGATCAGATCCGCGAAAAATGGCGGGGGATCAGAGGTGAAGCTGCCGATCGGAGATTATTATGCGAAAGAAGTTGATGTCCCTTCGGTAATGCAGACGGGAAGTGGTATTTCTGCCGTTACGGCTAACATCAAATATTACAGGAAAAATACAACTACTTATGATTTTTCCATTACTAAGGATGGAGAGAAAGTAACGCTTGGAAAACCGAGAAAAAGCAACGGACAGGCGTTTACCCTTCCAAGTGATAACAGACTGGTATATAACACTGGCGATGGACTCCTTGATAATGTTTGTACCATCCGTGTGATTAAATCACTTCAGAAAAACAACGGCTTACAGACATGGACTCCGGGCGGAAGCAATGATATCGTTGGCGCTTCCTACGGCGTGTTCCGTACAGAACAGGAAGCGAAGAGCTGGAGGGAAGGAGCTTCCAACAATCCGATTCCGGTTGGATACTGCTATGTTAATAAAGACAGCTCCGGACAGGAAGATAACGTCACAAATGATGTCCGCGAAAATATTGACGGATCTGGTGCTTACATCGCCCTTATCCCGAATAAGACCTATTATGTCCGGGAGGTTAAAAAGCCGGATAGCGGGTATTGGGGATTGGATCCTGTGAGTTACCCGGTAAAAACAGTGGCAGGAAAGAGGGTTACACTTGGTGTAAATCCTGTTTATTACACAGGAAAAGCCTTGTCTCTTCCGGAAAACGAAACTGAAAGCTATGTAAAAACTGAGGTAGGCCCTGAGCTGGGAGAGGCTTTTAGTCTTCATCTGATTAAAAGAACCGCTCCGGCGAATGTGTCCTGCGTAGAAAATAATCCGAACTACTCCCTAAACGGGGCAGAGTATACGGTTTACATGGATGAAAATTGTACTCGTGTTGCAACGGATAAGAACGGCAACCCGGCGGTACTCCGGGTGACAGCGGCACCGGGAGCAATCACGTCTTCTTCAAACACGCTTGCCATGAATCCGGTCGCTCGTACTTATTTCATCAAGGAGACAAAAGCTCCGGACAAGGGCTATCAGGTGGATGATACTCCACAGAGAGTAGTTATTACCGCCGCGGATTTTGGCACGACGAAGGAAGTAACCTTCGACGAGTCAACCAACCTCGACCCTGTGAACATTGTGATTAACAAGGTGGATGCAAAGACGGGTAAGCCGGTGGCAGACGGTGCAGGAGATCTCTCCGGCGCAGAGTTTACCATGAAGTTTTATGCCGTGGATATCTCGCGGTCTTACACCGCCGCAGAGCTTGCCGCCTTAACTCCGGCGAGAAGCTGGGTGTTTAAGACGATTAAGGACGATCAGGAAAATTACGTTGTTCAGTATAAAGGTAAATATAAAGTTTCTGGCGATGAACTTTATAAAGATGCTTCAGGCAACGAACAGCTTCCGTTTGGATATATCACCATTCAGGAAACAAAGGCTCCGGACGGATATCTTCTCAGTGGGGCTACCTACGGGCTTTATGATGAACACGGACAGAAGATTTCTGACGATGACAACGGCGTGATCGTTGCCCGGGCGGATGCAGACGGACAGGTGAAGGTAGGAAATGTTCCGAACGCGACGATCCAGCAGAAGGAGAGACCTGCGAGATTTGATATTACGATCGAGAAAAAGGATGAATCAGATCGTCCGATCGCAAATGCAAAATTCAAGGTTGAAAATCTTACTACCGGAGAGACACATTATTTCTTCACTGACGAAAACGGAATCTATGATTCCACAAAGACATCAAGCAATCCGGAAAATCAGATGGACAGCTCGGATAAGTATGTTGAGTCTCGTATCTGGTTTGGATTGAATGAGGATGGATCAGTGAGCGTGCAGGATAGTAACTTCGGCGCATTAAACGTTGGCAAATATCAGGTAACGGAAGTGAGAACGAAAGCACTCGAAGGAAAACAGCTTATGGCTCCTGTTACCTTTGAGATTACGCAAGATATGATTGAAGAGTCGGAGGCAAATGGAAACAGACTGGTAGTTCCGATCAGAGAAAAGTCATCGGAAGCTGCGGTAACGGATATGAATACTCCAAAAATCAAAACCGTTGCAAGCTGCTCATCTACCGGAGACAAGATTCTCAAAACGTCCGAAAATGAGACGATCAAGGATGAAGTAACATATACCAATCTGGCGGTATCCACATCTTACGTCCTCCGGGGTAAATTGATGGTGTTACACACGGATGGTTCTTATGAGACCTTTGCAGATAAAAATGGAAATAACTACGAGATAGAAACTCCATTTACTACAAGGGATGCTCAGGACGGGGATATATCCGTATTCTGTGTATCTGATACACAGGAAGTTCTCTTTACCGGAGTTGATACAACAAGACTCAAAAAGGGAGATAAGCTTGTAGTGTTCGAGGAGCTTTGCCTTGCAAGCAACAAAACGCACTATGATTTAGCCGGACACGAAAACGAGAATTTGTTCCCTGTCATAGAAAATGACATCAATAATAAAGATCAGACCCTTTCGTTTATTACGGTAGAGACAAAGGCGGAGGATGGAAACACACAAAAGCAGATCGTTAATAACCGGAAGATGGTTACGGTAAGAGATGCTGTCTATATGACTGGACTTGTTCCGGGGAAGGAATATGTCCTTCATGCAACGCTCCACAAGTGGGGTCCGAAAGACAAAAAAACATTTGTGGATACTGCGTCTGGAACAGATGCTAATAATGCAGAAACAAATGTAGATCTGCGTACCGAAGATGAACTGAAGAAGATGGGGTATGTCGACCTTGGTGCAATCAAGGATTCTGAGGGAAATGAAGTATATGGCGAAACTACTTTTATCGCCGCTGCTTCCGAAGAAACACAGTATGTTGAATTTACTTATGATGCAACAGATCTTGAGGGCGAGACTGTGGTAGTATTTGAAGACCTGTATCATAATAAAATTCTTGTAGCAAGTCACTCCGAAATCACAAATAAGGGACAGACGCTTTATTCTCCTTTGCTTGTTACGAGCTTGAGGGATGATAAGACACTTACAAGAGAAGTGCTGGCGGATGGAACCGCAAACCTTACGGATTATGTAGCCTGCAAGAACTTTATTACAGGAGAAACATATACCATTTACGGAGTTTTATATGATAAAACGACCAAGGATTTTGTCCGGGACGAAAATGGAGAACTGGTAACGGGTTCTGAAGTTCTCGTTATTCCGGAGGATGCAACGGGTACAGATGCGGAAGAGATGGGTAAGACTGTCCGCCGGGCAGACAGAACCGTCGAAGTTAAATACTCCTTTAATGCAAAGGGACTTGAAGGACACACGCTTGTGTGCTTCGAGCGGGCAATTCTTGGAGATAAGCCGGGAGACTTTACTACCTTCGGAAAAGAAGATACAAACAAGAAGATAATCGCAAAGCATGAATCTGTCAGCGATGTGGCGCAGACTGTTTATTTTGCAAAAATAAGCACCACGGCAACTGCGGATATTGAACATCTTGCAAATGCGGATGATGACGTCAAAATAACCGACACTGTGAAATACGAGAATCTTCGTCCGAACAGTGAGTATATGCTTACAGGTACGGTGCATCTTCGTTATGTGAATGAGGATGGTTCTTTTACGGATCTTGGTACGCTCAAGGATAAGGATGGAAAAACGATCGAAAAGACAATCTCCGTAACTACGGGGGCAGCCAATAATGAAGAAGGCGGCGTCGATGGATCTGCGGATGTTGAGTTTGTTGTTGACGGCTCTTTACTCGCAGGAAAGACTGTCGTATGTTTTGAAACGCTGACACGTAATAAACTCATTGTTGCTACGCATGAAGATATCTCCGATTCCGGTCAGGAGATTCGGTTCCCGAAGGTTTCGACCTCTCTTACGGATAAACAGACCGAAAACCGGATCACTTATAATGGCGGTTCGGAAGTAACCCTTACGGATACAGTCCACTATGATAACTTGATTCCGGGAAAGGAATATGAGCTTCGGGCAACACTCCACGTCAAGAATGGAGACTATGTTGCAGCAACAAGCACCGATGCGCTTCCAGAAGGCGTAGAAGTAGTTAAGGGTGGAGATATGACGGACGCAACGGTGTTATACGTTAACGGAAAACCGGTAACAGGATCAACCACCTTTACTCCGGAAGAAAGTTCGGGTGATGCGGACGTAACATTTACTTTCGATGCTGCAGGGCTTGGAGGATACACGCTTGTCTGCGCAGAGAAGTTATACTACAAGGGAGTCTTAATCGGAATCCATGCGGATCTCTCCTCGAAGGAACAGACATCGAATGTGCCAAGAATCCACACCCTTGCGGTTAATAACTTAACCGGAACACATGTGGTTAAGGCAGATGGAATCGCGGATATTACAGACTTTATCTACTTTGAGAACTTCAAGGAAGGTGAAACCTACCGGGCTTATGGAACCCTGATGAATCAGTTAACCGGGGAACCAGTCAAGGATAAGGAAGGAAACAATGTGACAGGCTATACGGAGTTTTCGGTTCATGGAACGGATGATCTCTTCAAAAACGTAACTGTCACGGATTCCGGAAAGACAAACCTTGGTTACTACGATCAGGCAGGAACCGACAATGAGGAAATCTACAACGCGGAAAATGCGGATGCAGTCGTTGCGGCGGTTGCAGACGGCAGAGAGGAAGTAACTGCCCGCCGGGTGGTTACGGAAGATATGGTAATTGCCTACTTTACAGACGGTACTTCTACCGCAGTCGCAAGACACCAGTATATCACGATCTCCAAGCCTACCGTATCCCTTGGTGTAAATGAGGGTGCTAATGCTTCCGTGAAGGTGGATATCAATACAGAAGAGACAACAACAAATGAGACAGGCGGCATTGATGGAATTGTTAAGGTTCACTTTGCATTCGACGCATCAAACGCAAGAGGACTCAAAACAGTCGTGTTCGAGGAAGTCTATAATGTGAAGGATGGCAAGGAAACTCTCGTTGCAGATCATAAGAATATCAGTGATGAAGACCAGAGCTTGACCTTCACAGACCTTCACACAACCTTTACAGAAAACACGACAGGAAGCCATGATATTCCGAAGGGGCTTGCAGAGGTGACTCTTACCGACCGGGTTGCTTATACGAACCTGCAGGTAGGACATGTTTACACCGTAACGGGTACAGTGCATGTAAAGGGTGACAAATCCGGCAAGTACAAGGATGGTGATGTGCTTAAATACGAGGATGGGACTCCGGTTACTAAGAGTGTAACCTTTACCGCCCAGACGGAAAATGGCAGCGTAGATGTATCATTTACCATTCCGGCATCCATCATTCCGAAAGCACAAAGACTCGTAGCCTTTGAAAAGGTCGAGGAAGATGGTGCGGAAGTGGCAATTCATATGGATCTGGATGACGAGAATCAGGGTGTAACCCCGCCGGATACTCCGGGTGGACCTCCAAAGACGGGTGTTACCATCCTTAATGTTCTGATTGCTGTTATTGTGGGTATGATCGGAGGAGCGATTGATTACTTCATCAGCAAAAAGAGAAAAGATAAGAAAAAGGACAAGGATAAAAGAAAATAACCCGGGATAACCGGGCAGGCTCCGGCAGCCTCAAAACTGCCGGGGTTATTCCATAGTTTCTCATTTCTGAGAGATTACACATACCGGGGCGAGTTACCGTCCCTGTCGGCGGAGATTGCCGCACGGCAGAAAATATAAGGAACCCGGGGAGTGCTTTTCTCCTGCTTCGGCGGGAGATAAGAGAAGCCGGAGGTACTTATATAGCCTTTTGAGGGTTTGGAGCCTTCTGATTTTACAAAGGTGTAAAAGTTGACTCAGGTATTCCAATTAAAATATCTAGGTTTGGAGCCTTCTGATACAAGGCGTAAAAGGAAGTCACCAATGGACGTGAGCTTTTTGATTTTTAGAAGTTTCGTGTTTAGAAAAAAATATACCGGGGCGAGTTACCGTCCCTGTC
>UMFE01011436.1_pt1 | contig 16478 bp, 10 predicted proteins | sample 1964911 | NCBI WGS metagenome assembly UMFE01 (sample SAMEA4836036, study PRJEB28245) | human gut metagenome | biome: gut microbiome; material: fecal sample | place: Denmark | collected 2008
CCTGCTGTTTCCGGCTCCTCGGCTACATCCTGTGCCTCTGCTGTTTCCGGCTCCACGGCTGCATCCTGCACACCTGCTGCTTCCGGCTCCTCAGCTGCATCCTGCACACCTGCTGTTTCCGGCTCCTCAGCTACATCCTGTGCCTCTGTTACTTCCGGCTCCTCGGCTACATCCTGCACATCTGCTGCTTCCGGCTCCTCAGTTACATCCTGCACATCTGCTGCTTCCTGTGCCTCGGCTGTTTCTGGCTCCTCGGCTGTTTCTGGCTCCTCGGCTGTTTCCTGTGCCTCTGCTGTTTCCGGCTCCTCGGCTGATTCGTGCTTTGGCTTGAAATCCACGATAGGCTTTGCCTTGGATACTGACTGGAATTCCTCATCTTCTTCGTAAGAAATCTCTTCATCGTAAAAAGATGTGGCTTTGTCATTCTGTGGTTCGTTGTCCTCGTCCACAAAAATATCGTCCTCGTCTGCTGTGCTTTTCTTAGCGTGGTGGGATTCGTCCTTACTAAAAAGCGGAAGTTTTACAAGTTCATCCTTCAGGAAGCTGTTCAAACTCTGCTTTTTCTTCTTGCTCTTGCTGACTGCCACAATTGCTGTTGCAACTGCCGTAACTCCTAATACTATGGCACCGAAAGTACCAAATCCATGCTTGTCATTATCTTTCATGTCTGACCCTCTCCGTTCAAATAGTCTCAAAAATTAAGCTACCTCTATTATCGGATTTTTAGGGGGTATTTGTCAACTAAATTGAGTATTAAAATACCCTTTTTTCTTAAATTTTTTCATATAAATTATATAAGTAATAATAAGCGGTACGGCAGCACATACCCATGCAACCGGACCGGCAAAACATACACCGGAAAAACCTATCGCTTTTGGAAGCGTGTATGCGACTATAGACCTTGCTCCAAGCTCAAAAAATCCCGCAAGTAACGGCATTGTTGTCTTACCCATTGCCTGAAGAGCATTTCTGAAAATAAAAATCTGGAACAATGGAATATAGAAAAACATTGAAATATGGAGATAAGTCATTGCATAGGAAAGTATTAATTCATCCCCGCCTTTTATGAAAAGCCGGCTGATTGGTCTGCCGAAAATGAAAATAACACCCATACATAAAACTGCGCTTCCAACCGTAAAAAGACTCCATTTCAATATTCCGTTTTTAATCCTGTCATATCTGCCGGCACCTACATTCTGACCGACAAAATTTGCAACTGTTACGCCACCCGATATGCCAAACTGCATGATAAGCTGTTCCGTTTTACTGGAAGCCGTAAAAGCGGCAATGTAATTCTCGCCAAATACATTTACGGCACCCTGCAGGATGATTGTTCCGATTGCCGTAACCGAAAACTGGAACGCCATCGGAAGTCCTATGGTAAGGTGTGTCTTTATAATTCCCGGATTAATTTTAAAATCTTCTTTCTTTATATGAAGAACAGGGAACTTAACGGAAATATATACGATACACGCAATTCCGGCAACAAGCTGTGCAAGCACTGTAGCAATGGCGGCACCTGCAACGCCCCAATTAAATACGACTATAAAAAGCAAATCCAGACCGATGTTAAGGAGTGCTGAAAAAATCAGGAAATAAAGCGGGGTTTTGCTGTCACCAAGAGCCCTTAGTATACACGAAACGGCATTGTATAGCATAGGTGCAGCTATTCCTGCAAAAATAATAACGATATAATTATAGGACATATCAAAAATACCGTCCGGTGTGTTAATAAGCCTTAGAACCGGCTTGGTTATCAGCACCGAAAGTAAAGTGATAAACAATGTGATTCCGGTCCACAACATAATGGCATTACATACGGAATTACGCATCCTGTCATAATCTTTTGCCCCAAAGCATTGTGCTATATGGACCGAAAAACCGCTTGTTATTCCTATAACAAACCCATTGACAAGGAAAAACATTGACCCGGTATTACCTACGGCAGCCAATGTACTGTTTCCAAGACATTGTCCGACAATAATTGTGTCGGCAAAATTATATATCTGCTGTACAAGATTGCCAATCAGCACAGGGATTGCATATTTTATCATAAGGCTGATTGGTTTTCCTGTTGTTAAATCCTTTGCTTTTGACATTACATTCTCTCCGGTGCTTCGATACCAAGCAAGTCAACACATGTCTCTAACACATCTTTTGTAAGTTTTATAAGTGCAATATAACCTTTCTTTTTATTTTCATCTTCTTCTGAAAGAATCTTTGTTTCATGATAAAAATGGTTAAAAGCATTGGAAAGATCATATATAAATTTACAAATTTTGTGAGGTGCACTTTCTTCATATGCTGTCTTAATCATATCCTGCATGCCTGTGAGCACAAGCATAAGTGAACGTTCGCTCTCGCTCTCAGGGTTAGCAGTATGGATACCTGACACCATACCTCCTGCATTTTCATATTTTTTAAGAATAGATTTAATTCGTACAATTGTGTAAAGGATATATGGACCTGTGTCTCCCTCAAAAGAGGTGAAACGATCAATATCAAATACATAATCCTTAGATGCCTGATTGGACAAATCACCATATTTTAATGCGGCAAGTCCTACCATCTTAGCTGTATTTCTGGCTTCACTCTCATCCACGGTACGGTTAGCCATGATTTTTTCGTATACCTTGTCTTCAATTTCTTTTATGAGGTATTCAAGACGCAGTACACCACCCTGTCTTGTCTTGAAAGGTTTGCCGTCACTGCCGTTCATCGTACCGAAACCGATGAACTTAAGTTCTGTATCAGGAGATACGATTCCTGCTTTTCTTGCCACACGGAAAAACTGTGTATAGTGAAGTTCCTGTCTCTTATCCGCAAGGTAAATGTATGACTTAGGTGCATATAATTTTTCCCTCTCGATAAGTGTCGCAAGGTCGGAGGTCTCGTAATTGGCTGCTCCGTCCGATTTCTGGATGATACATGGAGGAAGCTCCCTGCTGTCATTTTCCTCAGCTATGTCTACAACAATGGCACCCTGGCTTTCATGGGCTATCCCCCTGTCTACCATATCCTTAACCATATCAGCAATATATGGCTGGGCATCACTTTCACCCTTCCATAAATCGAAATGGACATTAAGGTTGTCATAATTTTTTTTCAAATCAGCAACCGACACATTGATAATGTGTTTCCAGAGGGCTGTGTATCCTCTGTGACCGTTCTGTAAAAGATATGTGGCATTCTGAGCCGATTTCTTATATTCGGCATCTTCTTTTGATTTGCCGCTGGCACATGGATAAATTTCCTCAAGTTCTGATATTGTAAAAGGTGCTTCCGTCGGATATTCACCTGTGAAATTATCATCAAAATATGGTAAATCCGGTTTACGTTCTTTGAGTTCTGTAATAATAAGTCCCATCTGGAGACCCCAGTCGCCAAGATGAACATCACCTATTGTCTTATAACCTGCAAATTTGCAGATTCTTTTTACACTTTCGCCGATTACTGCCGAACGAAGATGTCCGATATGAAGAGGTTTGGCTACATTGGCTCCGCCGTAATCAACAAATACCGTCTCATCCTTAGGTTCACAGTCGCATCCAAACTTATCTTCCAAAGCCATGGCACGAACATAACCACCTATAAAATCGGCACTCATTACCATGTTGATAAAGCCCGGTTTGATACATTCAACCTTCTCAAAGGCACTGTTGTCCTGTAAAATTGCAACCACTTCATCACCAATCATAAATGGTGCTTTCTTATATTCCTTTGCCGCTGCCATTGCTCCGTTGCACTGATATTCACATAAATCAGGTCTGTTGGATATTCCTGTCTTTCCGTATTTATCATCATAGCCGCATTGTTTAAAAGCATTTCCGACTATTTCTGTAATCTGGTCTAATATTTTTTTCATAAAAATTATTCCTCCGTTGGTTATGTTCCATTATACTTTTCATATTTACGGTTGTAAAGAAATTTTAACGTTAAAACAGCTATGAGAGGATTCCGGAAATCCCAGATAAACTCATAGCTGTCATTAGAAATTCTTAATTATTCCATAACAATTAAATTGTTGCTATATCAATCGGTGTCATTGACTGTGTTGCCTGACATTCAAGACTTGTAAGCAATGCATTGGCTGTATCAAGTGATGTAAGAACGTTTACACCGGTCTCGATTGCATGTCTTCTGATAATGAAACCATCGTGGCTCTTTTCAATACCGTTCTCAGGTATATCGATAACAAGGTCAATCTTGTGGTCAAGAATAAGGTCAAGAAGTGTTGGTGATTCCTGTTCAACCTTATTGATCTTAATTGCCTCAACGCCGTTTTCATTGAAATAACGTGCTGTACCTCTTGTCGCATAAATTGTATATCCAAGAGCTGCAAAACGTTTTGCAACCGAAAGAGCATCTTTCTGCTCATGGTCATTAACTGTCATAATCATCTGTTTATGTTTTGGAAGATTAACGCCTGCACCTACAAAGGCTTTGTATAATGCTTCGTTAAAATCTTTTGCTATACCAAGACATTCACCTGTCGATTTCATTTCCGGTCCAAGGCTGATATCAGCGCCGCGAATCTTTTCAAATGAGAATACAGGCATCTTGATAGCAATGTAGTCTGCTTTCTTCTGAAGTCCGGGTGTATAGCCAAGACCTTTGATTGTATTACCGATAATAACCTGTGTAGCAAGTTTTACAATAGGAATACCTGTAACTTTGCTTATATATGGAACAGTTCTTGAAGAACGTGGATTAACCTCTATTACATATACCTGGTCATTGTATACAATAAACTGGATATTAATAAGACCTTTTACATGTAAAGCTCTTGCAAGCTTAATTGTATAATCTTCAAGCATATCCACAATTTTCTGTGAAATACTCTGGGCAGGATATACTGAAATACTGTCTCCCGAATGGATACCGGCTCTTTCAATATGCTCCATAATACCGGGGATTAAAATATCTTCTCCGTCACAAACGGCATCAACTTCAATTTCCTTACCCATAAGGTATTTATCAACAAGGATTGGATGTTCCTGAACCTGTCTGTTAATGATTTCCATAAATTCAACAATATCTTTGTCGCTTATGGCAATCTGCATACCCTGTCCGCCAAGGACATATGAAGGTCTTACAAGAACAGGATAACCTAATTCATTAGCTGCCTCAAGAGCTTCTTCTGTAGTAAAAACTGTCTTTCCTGCTGCTCTTGGAATTCCTGTCTGTTCAAGAATCTCATCAAAAAGCTCTCTGTCTTCTGCCGCATCAACATCTTCTGCACTTGTACCGAGGATTGGAACGCCCATTTCCATTAATGCTTTTGTGAGCTTAATGGCTGTCTGTCCACCGAACTGTACAACAGCTCCGTCCGGATGTTCAAGTTCAACAATGCTTTCAACATCCTCAGGTGTCAATGGTTCAAAATAAAGTTTGTCAGCTATATCAAAGTCGGTACTTACTGTTTCAGGGTTATTATTGATAATGATTGTCTCATATCCTTCAGCCTTGAATGCCCATGTACTGTGAACCGAACAATAGTCAAATTCGATACCCTGTCCGATTCTTATAGGACCTGAACCGAGTACGAGGACTTTTTTCTCAGGCTTAGTCTCAATAACTTCATTTTCTGAGCTATAGCATGAATAGTAGTAAGGTGTTGAAGCCTCAAATTCGGCAGCACAGGTATCAACCATCTTAAATGCCGCATGAATACCATATTCATCCCTTAAAGCCTTAATTTCTTTTTCTGTCCTGCCTGTAAGTCTGCCGATAACAACGTCAGGGAATTCAATTCTCTTTGCTTCAGCAAGAAGTTCTTTGGTAAGTTCCTCTGTCTTGAGGCGGTTTTCCATCTCAACGATAATGTGGAATTTATCGATAAACCACTTATCAATCATGGTAATATCATGGATTGTATCGTAAGAAATGCCTCTTCTTAAAGCCTCTGCAACAACATACATACGCTTATCATCAATGTTGTGAAGAAGTTCTATAATGTCATCATCAGAATATGATGAGTAATCATCGTTCATAAGCGAATCAACGTGCTGTTCAAGTGAACGGATAGCCTTCATAAGTGCGCCTTCAAAGTTAGTGCAGATACTCATGACCTCACCGGTTGCCTTCATCTGTGTCGTAAGCTTTCTTGAAGCAGTAATAAATTTATCAAAAGGAAGTCTTGGAATCTTAACTACGCAATAGTCAAGAGCAGGCTCAAAACTTGCAAATGTCTTATGTGTAATTGCATTAGGTATCTCATCAAGGTTATATCCAAGTGCTATCTTAGCCGCAACCTTGGCAATAGGATAACCTGTTGCTTTGGAAGCAAGGGCTGATGAACGGCTTACACGAGGATTAACTTCGATAACGCAATATTCAAAACTTGTTGGATGAAGTGCAAACTGTACATTACATCCGCCTGTTATTTTAAGTTCGTCAATAATATTAAGAGCTGATGAACGAAGCATCTGGTATTCCTTATCAGACAGTGTCTGTGAAGGTGCAACTACAATACTGTCACCTGTGTGTACTCCGACAGGGTCAATATTTTCCATATTACATACTGTAATACAGGTTCCGTTGGCATCACGCATCACTTCGTATTCGATTTCCTTCCAGCCAGCGATACATCTTTCAACAAGTACCTGGCCTACACGGCTTAATCTTAAACCATTGGAAAGAATGTCGATAAGTTCTTCTTCATTCTTAGCGATACCACCGCCGCTTCCACCGAGTGTATATGCAGGGCGGAGAACAACAGGGTAACCAATCTGATTGGCAAAAGCAATTCCGTCTTCAACATTCTCAACAACAAGAGAAGGCGCACAAGGCTCTCCGATTTTTTCCATTGTTGTCTTAAATTCAAGTCTGTCTTCTGCTTTCTTGATTGTCTCCGCAGTTGTACCGATTAATTTAACATTATGTTCTTCAAGGAAACCTGTCTCGGCAATTTCCATTGCAAGGTTAAGACCTGCCTGTCCACCAAGTGTTGGAAGAATACTGTCCGGTTTCTCCTTGAGAATAATCTGCTCAAGTGAGTGGACTGTCAATGGCTCAATGTAGACTTCATCAGCAATATTTTTATCAGTCATAATTGTGGCAGGATTAGAGTTCACAAGAACAACCTCCATGCCTTCTTCTTTAAGAGAACGACATGCCTGTGTTCCCGCATAGTCAAATTCGGCAGCCTGACCGATTACGATAGGGCCTGAACCGATTACTAATACTTTTTTTATGTCTTTATTCTTTGGCATAATTAATCCCTGCCTTTCTTCATCATATTCATGAATCTGTCAAAAAGATAATCCGAATCCTTAGGGCCTGCACAGGCTTCCGGATGGAACTGGACTGTAAAGATGTTCTTGCCTACATATTCAAGACCTTCATTGGTCTTGTCATTAACATTGATAAATGCAGGTCTTGCAATCTTATCATCAAGTGTATCCATATCAACAACATATCCGTGGTTCTGTGATGAGATATATACCTTACCGGTCTGAAGATCCTTAACCGGATGATTAGCTCCTCTGTGTCCGTATTTCATCTTATGTGTATCAGCACCTGTGGCAAGTGCCATAAGCTGATGTCCGAGACAAATTGCAAAAACAGGAACATCTGAATCATATAATTTCTTGATTTCCTTAATAATAGAAACACATTCCTTAGGGTCTCCAGGACCATTGGAAAGCATTATTCCGTCAGGATTAGCTGCAAGGATTTCTTCCGCTGTGGTTAAAGCAGGATAAACAGTTACCTCACAGCCTCTCTTATTAAGAGATCTTGCAATATTTCTCTTGGCACCGAAATCCATAAGTGCAACCTTAAATCCATCACCGGGAAGTACATATTTCTCTTCACAGGTTACTTTTTCAACAACCTTGCCTGTGGTATATTCTTTTAATTTAGGGAGAATCTCATCAAGATTATAATTCTCATTGGTGGTAATCATTCCGTTCATAGTACCCTTTTCCCTGAGAATCTTGGTAAGAGCACGGGTATCAATACCTGCAATACCCGGAATGTTATTTTCTTTAAGAAAATTTTGTATAGAATCTTCACTACGGAAGTTACTTGGAACACGTGAAAGTTCTCGGACAATAAAACCGTCAGGCCATGGTCTGCCTGATTCCTCATCAGCATGGCAAATACCATAATTGCCAATTAATGGATATGTCATAACTACTGCCTGTCCGGCATATGATGGATCTGTAAGAACCTCTAAATATCCTGTCATTGAGGTATTAAAAACAATTTCACTGATTACTTCTCTCTCAGCTCCAATGCTTGTACCTTCAAAGACATTTCCGTCACTTAGAATCAAAAATGCTTTCATCTTCACACCTTCAAACCTTTCACATGTATTATTTATTTAGGCAAAAAAAAAACAACTAAACATACTGATAGCGCTTTTTTTCTTCAAATTGTAGAAATTTTACCATAAAATCCGGCTGATTTCAAGATGCAAATTGTACTCAACAAATATTTTTTTCATCATATAATATCATGTAAGCATCGATGCTGCCATTTGTGATTAATTTTGCATTGCAGCAATATGAATTATAATATCCGGAAAGGTTAAAATTATGCTTAATAAAAATGATGAAACCGGCTTTTTAAAGGTTAATATCACAAATGAAGAAGGAATTCCCATTGATGCAACCGTCAGCATCTACGAAGGTACGGATGAAGAAAACCCTGTTGACGTTGTAGAAACCAATTCCATAGGTCAGACAGAACAAATCGAACTGCCGGCTCCGCCTCAGAGCTTCAGCGAAACTCCCGGCATTATCATACCTTACGCCATGTATAATATTGTAGCTTCTGCTCCGGGCTTTGCCCCGGTTTCCATTACCGGTTCAAATATTTTCTCCGGAATATTATCAATCCAAAATATTATTCTTACGGGAATTCCCGGCAATTATAATATCGGTCCCAATACACTAATCGGCAACTATCCTCCAAAAATTCCCGAGGCTGAGATAAAACCCATTGAAAACACCGGTGAAATTGTTCTTGACCGTGTTGTGGTTCCCGAAACCATTGTTGTCCATGACGGTGTCCCATCCGACTCAACCGCAACGGACTACTACGTTCCATTTGCCGATTATATAAAAAACGTTGCCAGCAGTGAAATATACCCTACATGGCCTAGGGAAACCATCAAAGCCAATGTAATTGCCATTATTTCTTTTACCTTGAACCGTGTATACACCGAATGGTACCGCAATAAAGGTTATTATTTTACCATTACATCTTCTACCGCTTTTGACCATAAGTGGATTAATAAGCGTAATATTTTCGACACCATTTCCAATGTTGTTGATGAATATTTCTCAAATTATGTATCCCGTCCCGATGTCAAACAGCCAATCCTCACCCAATACTGCGACGGCAAAAGGACTACCTGCAGCGGTCTAAGCCAGTGGGGTTCCAAGTCTCTTGGGGATGACGGCAAAACCGCACTCCAGATTCTTCGTAATTACTACGGCAGCGACATATATATAAACACCGCCGAAATAATCGAGGGCATCCCTGTCTCATATCCCGGATACACCCTTGAAATCGGTTCATACGGTCCTCCTGTCGCCACCATTCAGGAACAGCTTTCCCTCATCCGCCGTACCTACAGCAACATACCTCCTCTTACTGTTGACGGAATCTACGGTAAGGACACAGCAGCTTCCGTCAGCAAATTCCAGGAGACCTTCAACATGCCCGTTACCGGCACCGTCGATTATGCCACATGGTATAAAATATCCCAGCTATATGTGGCACTGGCAAAATTGGCATAGATTCACACAGTTATCTAATCCGTATGTTTTCGGCTGTCAAGGTACTCTTCTGCCATATTTACAATAATACCAAATCCGTAAATCAGTGCTGTCCTAAAAAGAATAGCAATCATCTGACATATTATACCTGCAGTTTTCAATGTTCCGTAGTTATAAAAAGATATTGCTGATTCAAAATTTCTATACAGTGAAATATCATGGCTCACACTGATTGCTATGCAAACTACAAACAATACAAATCCAATCAGGCAATATACGACTGCAATACCTTTGATAAGACTACTTACTCTAAACTTTTTCTTCATAATGCTACCTCCAATTTGTTAAAAAATAATGTGGGACAGAAGCCTGAGGGTTGTATTTTCCCTGTCCCATAATAATTATCTTATATTGGATGTCCCAAAAAAAGGACTTATAATACATATTTTTATATGGTAAATTGATATTCCTATATGATATAATATGTTATCAAATTTAACTTTGTAGGAGGATAAAAGATGTTAATTAACTGGCTTATCATGGGTTATTTTCTGATTCTTTTTGGCGAAAGGATTCAGAGTCTCATACGTTCATTTGCAGATAAGGATCTTTCCATGTGGGGAGATGGGTTCAGCCGGTATGTAAACGGCATCTGTATTCTGTCGCTTGCAGCATCAGTTATTTTATTATTTACAATTAACAGGGATTTTCTTAAGGCACTTGTGTCAGATGGAACACAGGTTAATACAAAGATGATATGTATTACAATTGGCGTGATTCTGGTCTCAGGAATGGTGCATACCGAATATACAATCCCCGGAATACAATTTGCAGCATACGGATTTCTGATAGCCGCCCTTGTCATCAGAACGGCTAAAAATAATGCAATGGCAGATGACAGCATATTACTATGGTTTTCACTTGTGTATCTCATATTTTTTTCTATGGCTATTCCGGTTGTATATAAATCACATATTGAATATGCCGGATTATTCCATATAATAGAGGCAGTCGTATCACTTGTGCTTGTCGCTGCTTTTGCATATATGGCATACAGGGTATTCAATAATGATGCAGTCAATCTTTTTATGCTTCTGCCAATTATCATAGCCGTTATTGGCGACGCAGTCATTCTTTCATTGAGATGGAAAGAACAGGTTAATACATTTGTGCTTATATTTATTGTTGCGTCGGCTGTTATGTGGTTGGCAGGATTTATTGCGAGTAGGAGGTAAGGGTTTTCAAAACTCTTACCCCCAACGATATTGAATTTACCGCCATATCAGCAAACGCAGTAGAACTGCCTGCCGCTTGAGCTGCATAAGGAGTAATTACTCCAATTGCATCCTTATTCTCTTTGTCCATTGAAGTTAAAGCCAATCCAAAAGACACAATAGCACTTAAAATATTAAAACGTGAGTTGTCCGAATTTTTATAAGCAGCACAATATGTTCCACTTAAATCAACAAGACTCATCACATCTCCGGGTAATTAAATCCTCTTTGATATATCACGCTTCTTCTCTACACTTGCATAATTTTTAAGAAGGTTATGATATACCCTTATCATCTATAATCCCAAAATAACTAAAAATATCCCTTTTTAGGAAGTTCGCTGCCTCTGACTGTGCAATTGGAGCCAACTGATTAAAATCTCCAACACATACAAACTTATCCCGTGAATACATAGCTACACATATAAGCTGTGTAACATATGCCATACTGACCTCATCAAACATTACCAAATCATATTTTACATTTTCAAACATATGATCAACAACTAGTTTAGATACTGTAGTTGCAATCATATTTGCCCTTGAAGCATAAAAAGCTTCCTTTTCTCTAATTGAAGTACGGCATTTCTTCAATTCCTTTTCAACTGTATCCATTTCCTTTGAATATTTCATACCCTGTTCGATTAATTTATCTTTACTAAGGGTTAATGACTCTAGTTTTTCTGCCAAATTCTGATTTCTGTCCAAAGCATAATTATAAGCTACGACATCATGGTTATCCGATAATTTTGTATCCCTTACATAACCATATCGCAATATCTTTCCATTTTTTTAAGCTCTGTCTGTTTGTATTTATATAATAACTCTATGGTTCTATTCTAATCTTGAAGCAGTATGACGCTGTATATACAATACAGTGATTTACATTCCACTATGGTTCTATTCTAATATGAAGATAAGGATACACAGTTAGTGTGTACCTTATTTACATTCCACTATGGTTCTATTCTAATGAGCACAAACCTCTTCAAAAATATCAAAATCTGAATTTACATTCCACTATGGTTCTATTCTAATTGTCAAAACAATAATGATATCTATCCCATATACCGTATTTACATTCCACTATGGTTCTATTCTAATGCTCGTTATGTTCGGTCAGGTCATCAGTTCTTACATATTTACATTCCACTATGGTTCTATTCTAATCTTTTATAAAATCCTCCAATTCCTTTGAATACAAATTTACATTCCACTATGGTTCTATTCTAATTCAATGCGTCTATGACATCATAGATTTTTTCTTTTATTTACATTCCACTATGGTTCTATTCTAATTGAATTTTGCTGCGTCCATTTCATCACATGATTCATTTACATTCCACTATGGTTCTATTCTAATCATGCAAGAAAAATATTACCTGACGTTATCATTAATTTACATTCCACTATGGTTCTATTCTAATCTGGCTTTATACACAGGATAGTGAATCTGAAATAATTTACATTCCACTATGGTTCTATTCTAATCTACAAAAGAAGCAAGAATAATATTAATAGTGAGTTATTTACATTCCACTATGGTTCTATTCTAATCTTGAAGCAGTATGACGCTGTATATACAATACAGTGATTTACATTCCACTATGGTTCTATTCTAATATACTGACTCTTACAAGAACAAGGATGACATCATAATTTACATTCCACTATGGTTCTATTCTAATAGTTGCCACATGGATTTTTGGACAGATAACTACTATATTTACATTCCACTATGGTTCTATTCTAATATATAGTTGTTTTGGCTGCGGTAAAACTTTATCTAATTTACATTCCACTATGGTTCTATTCTAATCTGTCTTTGTCTGTTTCTAAGTCTAAAACTACAAGGATTTACATTCCACTATGGTTCTATTCTAATATAGAAGGCAGTTTCGGTGTTGTTAGTTCTTCTGAATTTACATTCCACTATGGTTCTATTCTAATTTGGTTCTCCTCCACTGTCTGGGTCTGAAAGCGTATTTACATTCCACTATGGCTCTATTCTAATAATAAACCTAGAATTTTGAACGCTTGCGGGCTTTATTTACATTCCACTATGGTTCTATTCTAATGAAATTGCTTAAAAATGATTTTTCATTAATAGTATTATTTACATTCCACTATGGTTCTATTCTAATAATTACCCCGACAGCTACACAGATGAAATGATAACCATTTACATTCCACTATGGTTCTATTCTAATAGGGGGGGTGTAAAAATTTTTGCATTATATTTTAATTTACATTCCACTATGGTTCTATTCTAATTCATAGGCTTTGAATGAAATTATTCCATCATCTTCCGAATTTACATTCCACTATGGTTCTATTCTAATGCAATACTTAACCGACACTTTGCATGGAATCTTCATTTACATTCCACTATGGTTCTATTCTAATGTCATAGTTGTAAGTTCTTTCATAAATTTATAATACATTTACATTCCACTATGGTTCTATTCTAATTAATTACCATTAATAGAACCCGGCTTTACAACGTCATTTACATTCCACTATGGTTCTATTCTAATCGGTTACTAGAGATTTTTATGATATGTTTCCGAAATTTACATTCCACTATGGTTCTATTCTAATTTGTTGTCACTTTCATTCTTCTTACTTATTGGTTGATTTACATTCCACTATGGTTCTATTCTAATCTTTTTCTACATACATATATTCTCCACCGATTTCATTTACATTCCACTATGGTTCTATTCTAATCTAAAGTATATAAAAGCACGCTGTCGGCGATATTTAATTTACATTCCACTATGGTTCTATTCTAATTGAACTCGATTTTATCGGTCGCATTGGACATGATATTTACATTCCACTATGGTTCTATTCTAATGCTTTAGATGAGTTAGCTTGTCTTATGAACTCTAATTTACATTCCACTATGGTTCTATTCTAATGATAATGACGTTAATCTTGTTTCTACTTTTGCATATATTTACATTCCACTATGGTTCTATTCTAATTACTTTCCGCAATGTTATTATTTTTTGCAAGAAGATTTACATTCCACTATGGTTCTATTCTAATTAGGTTGAATATATATTTCATTGTTTTTTTCTATATTTACATTCCACTATGGTTCTATTCTAATCAACCTATCACTTAAAAAATAAATACGCTTGCAGTAATTTACATTCCACTATGGTTCTATTCTAATATTTATCAATGCTATCAGTACGAATAGCGTGGTTGTATTTACATTCCACTATGGTTCTATTCTAATCAGAAAGTGTCAAAGGGAACTATCATAGGATATATATTTACATTCCACTATGGTTCTATTCTAATCAATTCGAAATAGCGAAAAACCAAAAAGGAGATAATATTTACATTCCACTATGGTTCTATTCTAATTTGGTGGTCGACCTGCTGTAACAGGAATACATTTATTTACATTCCACTATGGTTCTATTCTAATACTTTTGATAATGGTTATCACTACGTTTATTATAGATTTACATTCCACTATGGTTCTATTCTAATAATAATTGCAATTTTTATTGTTACTTTTCTTCTGTATTTACATTCCACTATGGTTCTATTCTAATACCTTTCTTTTTTATTGGTGGCGGCTTGTGCTTGGTATTTACATTCCACTATGGTTCTATTCTAATGGTGACAGGATTAGACATATATTTTAATGATTTAGGCATTTACATTCCACTATGGTTCTATTCTAATCGGATGCATAGGAAGGTTTTCTAAGATTACTGTATATTTACATTCCACTATGGTTCTATTCTAATTTAAGTGTCTTATTAGATGTGAATTCTTCTTCTGGATTTACATTCCACTATGGTTCTATTCTAATACAGTATGCCGGGTTAACCCTTTTGTTCGTGCGTATTTACATTCCACTATGGTTCTATTCTAATGAAAGTATCAAGAAAATTTTTGAAGAACGTAAAATTTACATTCCACTATGGTTCTATTCTAATGTCATTCCCTGCTTCTCGAAGTGGCTCAATGTATTTATTTACATTCCACTATGGTTCTATTCTAATCAAAATCTATTTCTTGAAATTGCTTCACTACACGAGATTTACATTCCACTATGGTTCTATTCTAATATCGTTATTCTGATAATAATACTGCGTCAATGCTTATTTACATTCCACTATGGTTCTATTCTAATAGATATTAAAAACTTGCGTCACAAACGCCCAAATACATTTACATTCCACTATGGTTCTATTCTAATTGAAATACTCTTTAATAAAATGAAAGCTTCTGATTGATTTACATTCCACTATGGTTCTATTCTAATATATTGTACAAGATAAGGGACATTGGTTTATTGAATTTACATTCCACTATGGTTCTATTCTAATTGAAGTGAGAAAATATAAGAGCCTTAATGTGACAATATTTACATTCCACTATGGTTCTATTCTAATCAAGTGCAACAGTATTTAAATACTTGTCTTTCCAATTTACATTCCACTATGGTTCTATTCTAATTTTCATTCATCTTAATTCCTCCATTCTGTTAAATAAAATTTACATTCCACTATGGTTCTATTCTAATCTCAACATCAATCCCGACAAAAGATTTTATTGACAAATTTACATTCCACTATGGTTCTATTCTAATTACTAATAACATTCTGAATGACAGCTTAGATATGATTTACATTCCACTATGGTTCTATTCTAATACAGGTACCTGCCAATATGGAACGGCTCTGTGATAATTTACATTCCACTATGGTTCTATTCTAATATAGCAAACTGTACACCGCTATTGGTAATAAGGGATTTACATTCCACTATGGTTCTATTCTAATTTATATCTCCTTTAAAAATGACCCTTTTGGTAAAAATTTACATTCCACTATGGTTCTATTCTAATTGTATTATCAAAGTCTCCGTTAAAATCGGGAATGTTATTTACATTCCACTATGGTTCTATTCTAATGCTGATTATTATATAAAATTAAAAGCTGATTCACGTATTTACATTCCACTATGGTTCTATTCTAATCTTGATGTAATATTAACTATATATTTAAGAAAAAATTTACATTCCACTATGGTTCTATTCTAATATTAACTGGAATTAATAGAGATACACTGCAAGACTATTTACATTCCACTATGGTTCTATTCTAATTGTAACAAAAATAACGTCTTTTGAAACAGATATGAATTTACATTCCACTATGGTTCTATTCTAATTTAGACACAAACGTCCCAACACGGGTATAATACTTATTTACATTCCACTATGGTTCTATTCTAATTGTTGTGCCACTTGAATACCATACTGCGTCTTAGCAATTTACATTCCACTATGGTTCTATTCTAATTGATACTTACTAATATTGATATTAATATAGAAAGGATTTACATTCCACTATGGTTCTATTCTAATTTGAAATCAGATAATATCTGACAAACAAACCTGTCATCATTTACATTCCACTATGGTTCTATTCTAATGCTTT
>UMFE01067551.1_pt1 | contig 16042 bp, 10 predicted proteins | sample 1964911 | NCBI WGS metagenome assembly UMFE01 (sample SAMEA4836036, study PRJEB28245) | human gut metagenome | biome: gut microbiome; material: fecal sample | place: Denmark | collected 2008
GGGGATTTTCTCCCGCTCTGCCACTTTCTACCCAATCCGCCCCAATATCCACAGAGACAAGATGCGCTCTGCGCATCTTGCTCTGATTAGCGGTCGTCAAATGCACCGCATAAATGGGGGAATTCCCTCCATTCTACTATTTTCTTCCTAATCCAGCTTGCTTTACTCCAAAAAAGGCTGCCACCATCGGTGACAGCCTTCTCCCATATAACCGGCATGTGCACGCACAGCCGCTCATATATTCCTATCTATAAAATTACAATGTAACTTCTACTTTCTCAAGCTTCCAGATCTCCTGTGCATACTCTTCGATTGTTCTATCAGAAGAGAACTTACCTGCACAAGCAGTGTTGAGCATAACCATCTTAGCCCAGTTAGCCTTATCCTTGTAAGCCTTGTTTACACGCTTCTGTGCATCTGCATAAGAATCGAAATCCTTCAATGTGAAGTATACGTCCTTCATTACAAGAGAATCATATAAGTCACGGAACAATTCCTTATCGCCATTTGAGTAAGTGCCATCTACCAGCTGGTCAAGAACCTTCTTAACCTTTGGATTTGAATTGTAGATGTCCATTGGATAGTAACCGCCATCCTTCTCATACTTCATTACTTCCTCAGCTGAAAGTCCAAAGATAAATGCGTTCTCCTTACCAACTTCCTCTACGATCTCTACGTTTGCACCATCCATCGTACCAAGTGTAACAGCACCGTTCAACATGAACTTCATGTTACCTGTACCGGAAGCCTCACGGGAAGCTGTTGAGATCTGCTCCGATACATCTGCTGCTGCGAAGATGATCTCTGCGTTTGATACACGGTAGTTCTCGATGAATACAACCTTGATCTTGCCCTTGATAGACTTATCATTGTTGATCACGTCTGCTACAGAGTTAATCAGCTTAATTGTAAGCTTTGCTGTCTTGTAACCAGCTGCTGCCTTTGCACCGAAGATAAATGTTGTCGGCTCAAAATCCATATCCGGATTTGCCTTCAACTCATTGTACAGATGCATAACATGAAGGATGTTAAGCTGCTGTCTCTTGTACTCATGAAGTCTCTTAACCTGAACATCGAAGATAGAGTTCGGATCTACATCGATACCATTGTGTTCCTTGATGTACTCAGCCAGACGAACCTTATTCTTGTACTTAATGTCCATGAACTCCTTCTGAGCCTTCTTGTCTGTTGCGTACTTCTTCAGACCTTCAAGTACCGGAAGATCTGTAATCCAGCCGTCGCCGACCTTCTTTGTAGCCCAGTCAGCAAGCAATGGGTTTGCATGGAGAAGGAATCTTCTCTGTGTAATACCGTTTGTCTTGTTGTTGAACTGCTCCGGACGCATCTCGTAGAAATCACGAAGCTCACGCTTCTTCAAGATCTCTGTATGAAGTTTAGCAACACCATTTACGGAGTAAGATCCGGCGATCGCAAGGTGTGCCATCTTAACCTGACCATCATAGAGGATAGCCATGCTGCGTACCTTATCCTGGTTGCCCGGATACATATCTTCGATCTTAAGAACGAATCTACGGTTGATCTCATCTACGATCTGATATACTCTAGGAAGAAGCTTCTGGAAGAGGTCAATTGGCCACTTCTCAAGTGCCTCAGCCATGATTGTATGGTTTGTATATGCGCATGTTCTGCATGTGATATCCCAAGCATCATCCCACTCAAGATTCTCCTCATCAACAAGGATTCTCATAAGCTCTGCAACTGTTACAGTTGGATGTGTATCATTCAGCTGGAATGTAACCTTGTTTGGAAGGTCATGGATATCTGCGTTGTTTTCCTTGAACTTCAGGATGGCTCTCTGTACAGAAGCAGATACGAAGAAGTACTGCTGCTTTAAGCGAAGCTCCTTACCTGAATAATGGTTATCGTTTGGATAAAGTACCTCAACGATGTTACGGGCAAGGTTTGCCTGCTCCACTGCGTTCTGATACTCACCCTTATCAAATGAATTAAGATTGAACTCCTGTACCGGCTCTGCATCCCAGATACGGAGTGTATTTACAACATTATTGCCATATCCAATGATTGGAAGATCATATGGAATCGCACGAACTGCCTGATAATCCTTGTGTACGAAGTAATTCTTTCCCTCTCTGCATTCTGTTGCTACATAGCCACCGAACTTAACCTCTACTTCATACTCCGGACGCTTTACCTCAAATGGGTTGCCGTTCTTCAACCAGTTATCCGGCTTCTCGATCTGGTAACCATTCTCGATTGCCTGCTTGAACATACCGTAACGATAACGGATACCACAGCCATATGCCGGGTAGTTCAATGTAGCAAGAGAATCCAGGAAACATGCAGCCAGTCTGCCAAGACCACCATTACCAAGTGCTGCATCCGGCTCCTGATCCTCGATTACGTTCAGGTCAAAACCAAGCTCTGACAATGCTTCCTTCACCTGCTCATAGCATGTGAGGTTGATCATATTATTACCAAGTGCACGGCCCATAAGGAACTCCATAGACAGGTAGTAAACAGTCTTTGCATTCTTCTCCTCGTATGCCTTCTGCGTAGCGATCCAGCGATCAATGATATGATCCTTCACTGCGTAGGACACTGCCTGAAATACCTGTTCCTGTGTTGCTTCATCGATAGTCTTACGGAAAAGGTTTTTGACGTTGTTAATGACGTCCTTCTTGAAGCTTTCCTTATCGAAATCAGCCATCTTCTTCATAGAATTAATCCTCCTTGTTTATGTGCGTATGTGCATCCGAAAATGCCCACACTTATCTTACGTAACATGTCCATATCATCCCCGTTGCTAATCCTCTCATTACCGTTATCGTAGCTTATCCGACAGCACACCATCATCCGGCATACAATCCTAATTCTCTACGCGATACTCTCCCGTCGCAGACATGTCATTTCAGGGCATCCCAGCCCCATTCCAACACATTCAGTGTAGCAGACATAATTACACGATACAATGAAAAATGTATTTTTCGTTACATCTGCCCATGAATGTGTGAATTAACAAAAAATTTTATACAATTTGCTTGCAAATCCTCTGTTTGATTTGCAGAACTTTACTTATTATTTTATTTACTTACTTCCACGCCGATCGTAACTTTCTCGCCGTTGATGTTCCACTCTTTTGAGTTGTCACACGCTGCATCCATCACAAATGCATCGCCAAGTACGACTCGCTTGATCTCATCTGCGTTCTTCTCCATAACCTCTGCGATCTTCGCATTGCCGGTTACATAGACCTTGATGCGGTCTGTTACCTGGAAGTCAGAATCCTTACGCATCGTCTGGATCTTGGAGATCACCTCACGCACATAGCCTTCCTCGATCAGCTCCGGTGTCAGGGTTGTGTCGATAACAACCGTTACATAGTTATCGCCCTCTGTCACATATCCGTCCATCTTCGCTACATCGATCAGCAGATCTTCCTCAGCGAGTGCAATCTCTGTATCATCGGCTGTGAACTTGATCACACCGTCTGCCTTGAGCTCGCTCATCGCTTTGTTGCCATCGACATTTGCAAGGTACTCCTTGATTGCATTCAGATGCTTGCCATACTTTGGTCCGACTGTACGAAGCTGTGGCTTGAACGAGTATGCGGTAAATGCAGACAGGTCTTCCTTGAACTCTACATTCTTCACATTCAGCTCGTCACGCAGGATATCTACGAAATAATCATCCAGTGTCTTTGCAGCCTTGATGTACATATTTGCAATCGGCTGACGGGACTTGATGTTCGCAGTATTTCTTGCGGCACGACCAAATACAACGACCTTCAGTACTTCATCCATGCTTGCTTCAAGCTCCGGATCGATCATGGACTCATTTACCTCCGGGAAGTCACACAGGTGGATAGATTCCGGTGCATTCTTATCTACCGTGCGAACTAAGTTCTGATAGATATCCTCTGTCAAAAACGGAATCATCGGTGCTGCAGCCTTGCAGAGTGTCACAAGTGCTGTATACAGTGTCATGTACGCATTGATCTTATCCTGTGGCATATCCTTTGCCCAGTAACGCTCACGACAACGTCTGACATACCAGTTACTCATATCATCGACAAACTCAGCAAGTGCCTTGGTTGCCTCCGGAATACGGTAGTTGCCCAGATTATCATCTACGGACTTCACCATAGAATTAAGCTTTGACAACAGCCACTTGTCCATCACGGACAGCTTGTCATACTCCAATGTATACTTCGTTGGATCAAACTCGTCAATATTTGCATACAGTACATAGAATGCATATGTGTTCCAGAGCGTACCCATGAACTTTCTCTGGCCTTCGACCACTGCATCCTCATGGAAGCGGTTTGGAAGCCAAGGTGCGGAGTTGCTGTAGAAGTACCAGCGGATTGCATCTGCGCCGTATTTGTTCAGGGCATCCATCGGATCAACCGCGTTACCCTTGGACTTACTCATCTTCTGTCCGTCCTTATCCTGTACGTGACCAAGCACGATAACATTCTTGTAAGGCGCCTTGTCAAAGAGCAATGTGGAGATTGCCATCAGGGAATAGAACCATCCTCTTGTCTGGTCAACCGCCTCACTGATGAAGTCAGCCGGGAAGTTGTCCTCGAAGATATCCTGATTCTCAAACGGATAATGCCACTGTGCAAATGGCATCGCACCGGAATCGAACCAGCAGTCGATAACCTCCGGCACACGCTTCATCTCGCCGCCACAGTCCGGACACTTGATCGTCACTGCATCAATGTATGGACGGTGCAGCTCGATATCATCCGGGCAGTTGTCGCTCATGGATTTCAGTTCCTCGATGGAACCGATTGCATGACGCTTACCACAAGAGCACTCCCAGATATTCAGTGGAGTTCCCCAGTAACGGTTACGGGACAGCCCCCAGTCCTGAACATTTTCCAGCCATGCGCCGAAACGTCCCTTACCGATACCTTCCGGAATCCAGTTTACAGTGTTGTTGTTCTTCACCAGTCTGTCCTTCACTGCGGACATCTTGATGAACCATGTATCTCTCGCATAGTAGATAAGCGGTGTGTCACATCTCCAGCAGTGTGGATACTCATGCTCAAACTTCGGAGCGTCGAACAGAAGTCCTGCCTTCTCCAGATCAACGAGTACCGGCTTATCTGCATCCTTTACGAATAATCCTGCGTAAGGTGTTTCCTTTGTCATATCACCCTTGCCATCGACAAACTGAACGAATGGAAGGTCGTATTTTCTTCCGACGTTTGCATCGTCCTCACCAAATGCCGGTGCGATATGAACGATACCGGTACCATCGGACATCGTTACATAGGAATCGCATGTAATGTAATGTCCCTTCTGTGGAAGCTTTGCCACATACGCCTTTGTGCACTCAAAAAGCGGCTCGTATTCCTTGCCCTCTAATTCCTTACCCTTATAGGTCTCGAGGATTTCATATGCAGGTGTTCCCTCTGCAATCTTCTCTTCCTTGACAAGCTTCTCTGCCATGCCACCAAGTACCTTGTCAAGCAGAGCCTCTGCCATGTAGTAAGTATAGCCGTCTGCTGCCTTTACCTTGCAGTAGTTCTCATCCGGATTCACACAGAGTGCCACATTACTTGGAAGTGTCCAAGGTGTTGTCGTCCATGCAAGGAAATACGCATCCTCACCGATCACCTTGAAACGTACCACAGCGGAACGTTCCTTGACTGTCTTATACCCCTGTGCTACCTCATGTGACGAAAGCGGTGTTCCACAACGTGGACAATAAGGTACGATCTTGAATCCCTTGTAGAGAAGTCCGTCGTCCCAGATCTTCTTCAATGCCCACCATTCAGACTCGATAAATGTATTGTGATATGTGACATACGGATTATCCATATCTGCCCAGAATCCTACCTTGTTGGAGAATTCTTCCCACATACCTTTGTATTTCCATACGGACTCTTTACATTTGCGGATAAACGGATCTAAGCCATATGCCTCGATCTGCTCCTTGCCATCGATACCAAGCTCCTTCTCGATTTCAAGCTCAACCGGAAGACCATGTGTATCCCATCCGGCCTTACGGATAATCTTATGACCCTTCATTGTCTGATAACGCGGAATCATATCCTTGATCACACGTGTCAGCACATGGCCGATATGCGGCTTGCCGTTTGCAGTTGGAGGGCCGTCATAAAATGTATAAGTCGGCAGGTCTTTCTTCTCTTCGATACTCTTCTCGAAGATCTCGTTCTCTTTCCAGAACTTGAGTACTTTTTCTTCCCGGCTGGTGAAGTCCAGCTTTGTAGAAACCTTTTCGTACATACTTCTATATTTCCTTTCTTATTATGTTTGATTTTCATGCATATCTGTATCTGTCATAAAAATGGATTTCCGTCTGATTCACAGACCTATCCAAGTTTTCAGTATAACGCATAACCCACGAAAATGTCAATAAAACCCTGCCATGTCACTTCCGCCAGTTATAAATATATTTTGTTATCCATTCCGTGAAAACTTGCTCCTTCATTTTTGTAAAAAGGAAATGACATACGACTGTAATTTTGGTATAATAAACGCAGATCGTCAAAAGCTGACACGGAAGGAGTTTCATATGATCAATTTTAAAGTTGGAATTATGGGTGCCGGAAAGATTGCCGGTGTTATTGCAGATACATTAAAGGATTTGGATGCATTCGAAGCATACGCGATTGCTTCCCGCGATACAGAAAAAGCAGCAGCATTTGCCAAAGAACATGGCGTTACAAAATACTATGGTTCTTATGAGGAACTTGTGGCGGATCCGGATGTCGAACTCATCTACATCGCAACCCCTCATTCCCATCATGCAGAGCACGCAAAACTTTGTCTGAATGCAGGAAAACCAGTGCTTGTCGAGAAAGCATTTTCTTACAATGCCGCTACAACCGAGGAAGTTCTGAACCTTGCAAAAGAGAAGAACCTGTTCTGCGGCGAAGCAATGTGGATTCGTTTCATGCCAATGTACCGCCTGATGGCAGAGTACATCCAGAAGGGTGCGATTGGACGTGTGAACAACATTACCTGTTCCCTCGGTTATTCCCTTTTGAGAGAAGAACGGCTGACCAAGCCGGAGCTTGCCGGTGGTGCACTGCTTGATCTTGGTGTATATCCGCTCAATCTGATCTCCATGATCTATGGCAGCGAACCTCCGATGATCGGTTCTACCTGTGCCAAGCTTGACACAGGCGTGGATGCGCAGGAAGCATTGCAGATTTCATACAAAGGTGGCAGATGTGCAAACGCATTTGTCACAATGATGTACCAGCCTGACAACAATGCAAAAATCTATGGTGACCGCGGATATATCGAGATTGACAACATCAACTGTCCGGAGACATTCCGTATTTACAATCAGGATCACAAGCTTGTGCTTGAGACAAAGAAACCGGACAAGCAGACAACCGGTTATGAATTCGAGTTTATCGCTGCCAGAGATGCCATCATCGTTGGTCAGACCGAATGCCCGGAGATGCCGCATGCAGAGACACTCCGCATCATGCAGATCTGCGACTCACTGAGAAATACATGGCAGATCAAATATCCGATGGAATAATCATTTCCGTTAGTAACGCACGCTGCCAGGCGCACATTTAACAAACACCGGACAGAGAGAACGCTTCTCCTTGTCCGGTGTTTTAATTTCCATTCATATATATGTTTGCCGGTTCATTCAAAAAACATACAACGATTCTGTCTCCGCTGCCATAACTCCTGCATCGTCGGAAACTGTTCATGCAGCGACCTCACATACGTCGATCCAATTGCAATCTGATCCGAATTGCACATCGTAATAACGCGGTTTGTATAATCAATATTGCGTACATAGTTTGCATTAATGATTCCACTGCGGGAACATTGCAGGAAATACCATACATCGGCAGCCTCCAGAAGCTGTTGCAGGGTAACATATCTCACAGGATATTTCCCACCATTATTCAGACAGACCTCCATCGACCGGTTAGATGCCAGTATATGACTGACCTTGGCACATTGGATCGGGTATATCACATTCTGGTTCTGGATATACAGCATTCGTGCCTCTATTTTATCCTGCCGCAGCATCGGACATGTGTGCGGACTCGTGCACCAGAGTTCCTCCAGAGCCTGTACAAGTGTTTCACACAACCGATGTTCGAGCGACAAAGTATCAATTACCGCAAAACAACACAGCTCCCTATCACAATAACCATTCGGATCTTCCACGTCAGATATCAATATCATAGGCGTATCCCGATAACGCTTCAACCTGCGCGCGGACTCCATAAACCGGTATGCATCTACAATATTCTGGTGAAACTGCTCCTCCGCTGGCCCGCACACCATTACATCAACCTGATGCTCTACAATAATCTTATAGGCCGCACTATAATTTCTGGCAATCTTCACAGAATATTCCAGCGCTAACTGACTTACAACCATACGACTACGTTCTAATATCTCTTCATCCCCCATGACAAACAACACAATTTTTCTTTCCCTCAACACATTCTCCCCCTCGTAAATAAAAAGCAGAAAAACCTCCTCCTGTCTTTCTGCTTTCTTGTCCCCTAGTTACAATATTTCTCTATCAATGTAAGTGCTTCGTCCATCTTGTCAACCGGAATCTGTCCGGGTGCCGATGCCTCCGCAAAGCTTGCAAATGTGATTGCACTGCCGAACACCTGACCGCTGATCCGGCTGATTGCCCCCATCTTCCCCATCGACATCGTGACAACCGGTACCTCTGCATACGCTTCCTGCATCATAGCCGTTGCAGCAAGCAGATTCACCACATGCATTTTATTCTCCGGCATCACAGCAATCTTTGCAACATCCGCGCCAAGATCCTGCATACTGCGCAGCCGGTTCACGATCGTGGATGCATCCGGTGTGGTCTGGAAATCATGATTTGACATGATGATCTTTACCCCTTTTTCCTTTGCAATCCCGATCATTTCCTCTGCCTGCTCTGCCCCGGAGAATAACTCGATATCCACCATATCTGCCGTTGCTTTTTCAATCACGTGCCGGTTGATCTCGTAGATCGTCGGCGTGGTAAAGGCAAGCTTCTCGCCGCCCTCCGCTTCACTCCGGATCGTAAATAACAACACTTTTTCTAGCAGAATCTCTGCTACCTTCGCAAGCAATCTATCTAACACTTCATAGTCAGGCAAAATATCCAGATAATCGCCACGAAGCTCCACCATATCAATGGCAGAGCTTCTCTGTGACTGTCTTATCTGATCCGCCTGCGCTATGATCTCCTCCGCCGACCGTCCGACCAGCGGCACACAGATCTTCGGCCGGTCAAAGCCGATGATACAATGTTTGATCTTACAATAACGAATCATATAATTTTCCTCTATTTTTACTGTATCTTCTCATAGTACTTGGATTCCAGTGCCTGCAACAGCTGCTCCACAGTATAGTCATCGTCATCCAGATAGATGCTTGCTTCCATACTCAGGAACACACCCGGTTCTACTTCGATCACGGCTGTAACATCCATACATTTCATCTGGAATGCGTTATAAGTCTGTACGTTATAAAGCACATCCTTGTCTTCTACTTTTGCTGTCTGGTTTAACTGTGTATCCAGAATCTCGTAGCTGTCGATGTTGGACATATCATAATAGACAGAATCCAATGCGTCGGATGCAGATTCTGCAGTATATAACCCATACTGTATCGTAGATACCTGCTCTGTCTCAAACATAACACCATACTCATTCGCATACTCGAAGTTAAATCCATCGATACATCCCTTGATCTTGTATTTCGCACTTCCATCATAGGTCATAACTGATGCATTATCGAGGGTAATCTCATCTGTATTATCGTCGCTGAAATCTGCATCGCTATAGGTAGCTGTGTCTTCGTCGATATCCTCTTCCACCTGATTAAGCAGATCGGAATTTGTTCCAAACAGACTGTTCAATGCATTTATCAGATTTACAAATGCTGTATTGTCAGATAAACGCTCTACCCAAGCATCCATCAACTTCTGGCTTTCTTCACCAAATGTCTGCAGATCGTCCTCTGTCATGGTTGCAAGATCATACACCTTTTTGCTTGCATCCATCTCCTGTACAGAAATCTTCGATGTATCGATCGTTGTATCAATACTTCCATTGCAGAGCGTCTGGTTGGCTGCCTTCAGCTCGAACGAATCAATCGCCACAGTATAGCCGACACCCTTGTTGATGTCTTTGTAAGCACCCTTGTAATTAAACACATAGGTATCTGCGCCTACAATATTGGCATTAACCGTATTCTCAAATGTATTGTCCGCCTTGTTAAATGTCTTCTCCCAGTCAACAGACAGGTACGAAGAAGCGGAGATCTTTACCTTTGTCGTAACTGTATCACCAGACTCTACAACATCCTTTGTGAAATCCAGTCCAATCTCCTTGTCACCGGCAAATGCCTTTACATTTCCATATGTATTTCCGCTGATATCATGTGCCTCGAACTTCACGCCAACGGAAGTGTCTGACACGTCAAAACTTAAGTTTCCTGACAGATCATCCTTACCAGCATCCAGCCAAAAATCATAATCGATCTTCACCATATTCAAGATGTTGATCTTATCGCTACATGTGATCTTAACAGCTCTCTTGCCCTTCACATATACTTTCACACACAGATCATGCTTAATGACACTTGGCACAGCCGCTTTCAACTGATCCATATAATATGTATAGTCGTCTGCACTCATACCAAGCTGATCAAGCGTATCCTGCGAACCTGTTACCGCTTCTGTCAAACCATCGATCGCAGATACACACGCATCCTGCAGATCTTCCTTTGCCCATGTCACATAATATTCCTTGGCTGTTACATTCTCGCCATTGACTGTGATCTTGGCACTTCCCTGCTTCTTAAATTCTGCAGCATCCCAGATTGTCTCCAGCGCACTCACATATCCACTTGTAAGACCTGATCCATCAGAACCAGATGCAAATGCGTTTAAACTGTATCCGGTAAGTGCCGATGCGTCCAGACCAAGTGACTGTCCGGCTGGTGAATTCGCAAGCGCGCCCATCGGATCGTCCGCCGGGTATACAAGATAACCTGCAAGCAACTCCGGTATACCGACTGTCATCGTATCTTCATCGCCAAAAACCTCATACGACAGAAGATCATCGCCACCGATCGTTATCGCGCCATCTGCAGAAAGCTTCTTATTTTTCTGATCCACTGCGTTATTCTGATTCCAACCGATTGCGTAAGCATTTTCACCTTCACCAGCGTTAAATGTCAGGTTGAGACTGCTATCTCCACCTTTCTCATTATACGCCTTCATCACCTCATCGAATCCGACTACATCGTTTCTCTCTCCGCCAGTGCTGTAGGAAGAAAATGTCTCTTCCATCGCATCTAATACGACTTCCTTGTCCGACTTAAAAAGCTTTGGAAGGAAAATGACGCCACATACAACCAGTGCAACGATTGCAACGCCAGCACCGATCAATGCGCCCAGCTTGCCCTTTGTCATTGGCTTCTTCGATTTCTTACCGCCTGTCTGTGGTTGCATCGGCTGCTGTCCGTAATATCCAGTCATGTCCGGCTGTCCCGGCTGCTGCCCGTAATATCCAGTCATGTCCGGCTGTCCCGGCTGCTGCCCGTAATATCCAGTCATGTCCGGCTGTCCCGGCTGCTGTCCGTAGTATCCAGTCATGTCCGGCTGTCCCGGCTGTTGTCCGTAATATCCAGTCATATCCGGCTGTTGCGGATTTGCATATCCAGTCATGTCTGACTGTGGTGGATTCATATATCCGGTCGTATCCGGCTGCTGTGGATTCACATATCCAGTCGTATCCGGGAATCCCCCCGGCTGCTGTGTGTTATTTTCGTCCATTCTATCCCTCCAACTATATGTCTACGCTTAGTAAACCTTTGCTTCTTCCTCGCCATTTAATACACGAAGTGCGCCCTGTGCCAGAGCAAGAAGCTCGTCCTCGCCACCGTATACGGTAACAGGTGCGATGAACTGTACTCTCTTTGTGATCTCTTCGGTTGCATACTTGCCATATGCGATACCACCTGTCAGGATGATCTGATCAACCTTACCAGAAAGAACCGCTGCCTGTGCTCCGATATCCTTCGATACCTGATATAAGAATGCATCAAATACAAGCTGTGCATGCTTGTCACCATTCTTTGCCATAGCCTCGATATCTCTTGCATCGTTGGAACCGCAGTATGCATTGAAGCCTGCTTTACCGACGAGCTGCTTGATCATTTCCTTCTCTGTGTACTTTCCTGAATAGCACAGACGAACCAACTCACCATTTGGAACACCACCGGCACGCTCCGGAGAGAATGCACCATCGCCATCCAATGCATTGAATACATCTACAACCTTACCGCCTGTATGGGCACCTACGGAAACACCGCCACCCATATGAACAACGATGAGGTTCAAATCCTCGTACTTCTTACCAACTTCCTTTGCATAACGCTTTGCAACTGCCTTCTGATTTAATGCATGGAAGATACTTGTTCTAGGAAGCTCCGGATGTCCGGAAAGTCTTGCAACATCCTGTAACTCGTCAACAACAACCGGGTCTACGATATAAGCAGGGATTCCAAGCCCATCAGCGAAATCCTTTGCCAGGATACCACCGAGGTTTGATGCATGCTCACCACGCTTTGCCTCTACTAAGTCCTTTACCAGCTCATCGGTAACTGTGTATGTACCACCCGGAATTGGCTTAAGCAGACCACCACGGCCTACAACAACATCCAGTGTCTTAATATCGAAATTATTCTCAGCTAAAACCTTAGCGATGACATCCTTACGGAAATCCTTCTGTGCAACGATCGAATCGTACTGTGCAATCTCCTCAGTCGAATGACGCAGTGTCTCCTCGAACAACAATGTCTCATCTTCAAATACACCAATCTTTGTAGATGTAGAACCTGGATTGATGATCAATGACTTATAACTCATTTTATTATCCTCCTGCTTATTTATGCTTATAATTTATTTGTTTTTCTTTAAGTTCTCAGCTACGATTGCTGCAAGGGCAATGGAATTTACCTTTGTCTCAAATGTATCGGAACGGGATGTCAGGATAACCGGTGCCTTTGTACCTGTTAAGATACAGCCATTCTTAACCTTTGCTGTGTGAACCAGTGTCTTGTATGTGATATTACCTGCGTGAATGTCCGGGAACAGTAAGATATCTGCATCACCGACAATCTTACGGTTCGTTGCTCCCTTATGCTTTGCAGCTTCCGGATCAATTGCAAGGTCCATGGAAAGCGGTCCGTCCACGATACAGCCTGTAATCTTACCCTCTTCATTCATCTTTGTAAGCTCAGCTGCGTCTACTGTAACAGGCATCTTCGGATTTACTACCTCTACCGCTGCAAGCGGAGCTACCTTTGGACACTCGATACCACATGCATGTGCAACTGCAACTGTGTTGCTGATAATATCCACCTTGTCCTCCAATGTTGGGTATGGAATAAATGCAACATCAGTCAGGAAGAACATCTTCTCGAAGCCTTCAATCTCAAACAGACATACATGTGACAAAGCCTTACCGGTTCTAAGTCCCACTTCCTTATTGAGTACACTCTTCAGGAATCCCTTTGTGTCAATGAGACCCTTCATGTACATATCTGCCTCTCCATCATGTACAAGCTTGACTGCTGTCAGGGCTGCTTCTGTCGGATCCTTCACGTCAATAATCTCAAAACCCTCTAAACTCATATCCATGCTTGCAGCGATTTCCTTGATCTTATCAGCATCTCCGACCAGAATCGCATCCGCGATATCTTTATCCTTTGCTGCCTTTACTGCTTCAAGGACTGCATCATCCTGTGCAACAGCTACGGCAAGCTTCTTCTTGCTGCATGATTTAATCTGCTCAAGTAATCCTTCAAAATTCTTCATTGTTCTGTTCTCTTCCTTTCCTCTTCCATCCTCTTTTTATGAGTCTTTGTTGTTCTTTACGTCCAAGATTGCTGAAACGGTGCATAAAGCAATTGCTATAAATCCCATAGCATGATCAATATGCTTATTTATCTGCTTTCTTCGTTTTTCCTTAAGCTTCCGCTCTTTGCGCGACATACGCTTTGCAGGTTCTCTGTAAAGTGATTTCGCAGGCTTTGCCTTCTTCGGTTTTTTCGGAGTCTTCAGTCTTGACATCTGTTTCACCTTCTTTGACGAATTTATAATGTGTTTTCCGCATTATTCCGGCTTGTGTGAACACAGCCTATATAATGCTTATTATACCATTTTAAGCGGACTTTCGCAACATCTGTTCCGGCGGCTTCGCGAAATAAGCCACCGTCAGCAGAATCGTCATGCAGACCCAGCTGATCGGTTCCGTAAGTGCCACACCGAAATAAGCAAGCCGCGGCACCAGAATCGTTGCAGAAAGTACCTTGATTGTCATCTCAACAACGCTCGAGCACACCGGTATTACCTTCCGCCCCATCCCCTGCAGACTGCACCGCAGAATAAATAGCGGTCCGAGCACATAGAAAAACACAATACTGATCCGGGAATACATCACCGCAGAATCTACAATTGTCGGATTATCGGTAGACGCAAGCCATGTAAATACCGGTCTGCCAAATGCAAAGCAGATAATTACAAGTACCGTTGTTATTCCCGTTGCTATAACAACGGCATGACGAATCCCTCTGCGAATACGTGCCGGTTCCCCGGCTCCCATATTCTGACTTACAAAGGTTGTCATTGCATTTCCCAGACAATAAAGTGATACCGTAAATATATCGAACACTTTTCTTGCCGCTGTATGCGCCGCAACGATTGCCGTTCCCAATCCATTGATTGCGCCTTGCAGCACAATCGTTCCGAAATTCACAACAAGCGACATAAATCCCATTGCAAGCCCCGTCGTAAGAAGCTCACTGTACTGTCCTTCCACCGGTTTCCACTCGTCCTTCTCCGGTATAATATCCCGGAACTTAAGCAGGATATAACCAAGGCAAAGCACTGCCGAAAGTGCCTGCGAGATGATTGTCGCCCAGGCAGCACCCTGAATCCCCATATGAAATCCATTCACAAACAGCAGATCCAGTCCAATATTCACGAACACGGAAATAATCAGACAATAAAGCGGCGTCCGGCTGTCGCCAACCGCGCGCAGTACATTTGCACACATGTTATAAACAGACACAAATATAATGCCATATAAAATGATTCGCACATACGCAAGTGCCGGGCTCATAATATCTTCCGGTGTTGCCAGAAGTTTCAGGATCGCAGGAATCAAAAGCAAGATTAACACGGTAAGCACAACTGCCCCTGCCAGCGTCAGCAACACAGTACCTGCCACCATGCGGCGCATCCGCTTATAATCCTTTCCTCCAAAACTGTTCGCAATCGGAATCGCAAATCCAAGTGTCAGGGAATTCAAAAATCCGATTAAAGTGTTCGATACAACACTTGTGGCACCGACAGCCGCAAACGCTTCGGTGCCAACAAATGTACTTACAATCTTACTGTCCGCAATATTATATAATTGTTGAAATATGCTGCCGAATATCATCGGGATGGCAAATAAAATTATCACCTTTGCCGGGTAGCCTTTTGTCAAATCTTTCATCCTGTTTCTTCATTCCTTACAATACAAATATTCTCTGGTATAAACACAACACCCCATTCTGCACAAGAAGTACGAATGGGGGTTGTATATATGTAGCATTAATTACTCTACCGTTACAGACTTCGCCAGATTTCTCGGTTTATCCACATCCAGTCCCTTTGCCTCGGATGTATAATATGCAACTAACTGCAATACAACCGCTGTTGCAAAGGATGTAAACTCACTATCCATCTTCGGAAGGCGGATATGCTGGTCACAGATACTTGGATCATTCACTTCCTCATCCATGCTGACAAGCACAACATACGCACCTCTTGCCTTTACCTCACGGATATTCGAGATGACCTTCGCATAGACATCCTCCTGGGTCGCCAGCGCGATAACCGGAACATTCTCAGAGATTAATGCGATTGTTCCATGCTTGAGCTCTCCTGCCGCATATGCTTCGGCGTGCACATAAGAAATCTCCTTTAACTTCAATGCCGCCTCTAAGCTCATCGTGTAGTCCAAACC
>UMFE01054559.1_pt1 | contig 15593 bp, 10 predicted proteins | sample 1964911 | NCBI WGS metagenome assembly UMFE01 (sample SAMEA4836036, study PRJEB28245) | human gut metagenome | biome: gut microbiome; material: fecal sample | place: Denmark | collected 2008
AGTTCCACTATAATCGCCTGCAATTTCAGCTATATTCTTGCCATAAAGTTGCTTTTGATTAAGTCTGATTGTTCCTGTTGCAATTTGTCCTTGATTTTTAAAGTATGCAAAGTCATATCCGTCATTACCCATTACACCCTCAGCCAAATGATTATCACTTTCTCCTATTGTATCTGTATCATATACTAAGTACATAAGTTTTGTGTTAGGTGAAGTCTTTTGAGTTATGTAAAATTGGTCGTCATCTACAGTTGCATCTTTATCCTTAACAGCAACTGCTACACGATTTTTATCAGAAAGGTTTTCTATTTTTGTTGCAGTAACAGTAAATTTCACATCTTTAAAACTATCGGTATCGGTTTCAGGCTGTGTCAAAGTTCCAAAATCGACCTTATCAGGAATGGTTATAATATAATTTACTGCTCCAGGGTCTTGAATATTTGCTGTTACTTCTGTATTTCCAGTTGTAGAACTTAGAGTCAATTCTGCTGCAAAAGCTGCTGTTGACGCGGTAACCATTGTTGCTACTGCCATAGATAATGCTAAAATTTTTCTTGTTTTCATAATAAAACATCCTTTCAAAAATAAAATATATGTTAATATCAATTAACAACCAGTTTAAATTTAGACTTTGCAGAATTAAGTGGAGATTGCTCTTCATCAAGTGTTACACACTCATAAAAAACTTCTGCGTCATATGTGCCTTTTTTAAGAGTTTGTTGAAGTGGAACTTCTGTTAAACCATATCCCGGCTTTAGAAGTTCTGATTTATACAATACTGTGCCATCTTCAAGCTGGAGTGTTGCATAAAATCCGCAGTTATTTTCTTTAGGATTACCTATGCTTAAATGCAGTTGAGTATCTCCTGCTTTCATTTCAGCTGTACCATATCCTGGAATTTGTGTACCACTTGAGGAGCTTTCTGTAGATTTTTTTGATTTATCAAGCCCTGTATCCCAGTCAGCTGATATTTTTCCAACTACTCCATTTGAATCAGCTTGCTCTTCTTTATTATTAATAGATTTAATAATGAAGAATGCTGATACACCTAAAGCAAGTATGATAACAACCGAAATTATGGCTATTATCAATGTCTTTTTCTTAGTCTTTTTCAAGTTTTTTTCCTCCTTAATACAGACAACACAATTACTGCTATCGCTGATATAATTAAAATATATGCAAAAGAGTAATTATAATCACCTGTATTTACAACAGAATTATTTATTGAATTATCCTTTGAGCTATCATCTGGTTGATTTGGAGTATTACTTGAAAGCAATGCAAATGAAACAATATCGTCTGATTTGAATGTGAGTTTGCCATTATTCATAGAAAGCACTTCACATTCTTTTATTTCGCCACCATCTGTAATTCCAACAACAGAAAGTTCATTTGAAGAATTTACAGGGACTGAAATTTCTACTCCAGACAAATACCAAAGATTAGATGGAATATAGTTTCCGTCTGAGTCAGTAAGAGTCAAATTATAAGAAGAAACTATATTTTTATTATTTGCATAGCTTAGAAGCTTTTTATAGTTTTCACTATTTATATCAAAAGCTTGGCTATTAACTTTTAGTGAGCTGTGCATTAAGCCTTTAACTGAAATTCCATCTGAAGTATTTTTGGTCAACTGCTTATAAAAATCGCACTTTATTGTTGGATAATTATTATTGAGCTTAGTATTTGCATTATAAATCCACTCAACTGAGTCATCTGTAACTGAATTAAGCTCATCAACAAATTCCTTTGTCAGCATTTCTGATTTCAGCTTATTTTTATTTGTATCATCAGGAATAACTGTTGAATTACTTCCGACAGCTTTAATATTGTTTGTAGTATAATAGAATACATTCTTTACATTTTCAGAAGCATTAAGACCTGCAATAGAACCTGCATTTTCTTCAGTTGCATTTGAAATTTTAGCGGAAGTATATGAAGAAGCTATTGAACCGAAGTTTTTACCAACTAAGCCACCCTTTAACTTTGAAGATGAATTACCTATTGTGATATTGCTTGCACAACCGTATATACTTCCTTCTTCGCTGTTTATGCCTGTAATTCCTCCACAAACATCTGTTCCATTTACAAAAGAAGCATTTCTACAAGCTTTTATAGTTCCGTTATTTACAGCAGCAACACCACCACTTATAACACCTTTTATATCTGAATTATAGTTTGAAAGCTTTATAGGTTGTCCATTTTTATCAAATGTACTACCTGTGGTTAATGCAATACCACTTACGCAATGGTCTACCAAACCATCATTTATTGCAACGATTCCGCCTGCATATTCTGAAGCAGTGTTATAATCGCAGTCTATAACAAATAAGTTTTTGACTATTCCTTTTGGTCCTATTCTTTCAAAAAGACCGCCATACTTGGAATTCTTGACATTCAAGCCGAAGATTATATATCCGTTTCCGTCAAAAGTTCCATTGAAAGGTTTATTATCATCTGCTGAGCCTATTCCCTTTGTCCATTCAAAATCACTTGGTACAATTATATTATTTTCGAGAATATAATTTTCTTTACCATATTGAGAATAATTATTATCAACAAGATTTGCAAGCTTCACCAAATCGTCATAGGTTCTAATTATAAAGCTTCCGTTTTCGTTTCTATCAAATTCTTCTAAAAGCTTATCAAAGTTTGAATAATATGCTTCAGATGGGAAGTATACTGTTCCAGAATTATTATCAAGTACTGGATATAGGTCAGGCGTTTTTCCATTATCTATATTTTGATACCAAACTTGATCGCCTTCTGTAACACCTTTGTTAAGAAGATATGATACTTCACCCGAATTAAATTCACTTTCTGTTCTACTTATACCAAGTGAATCACCCACATCATAAGTATAAAGGTAATAACAATTTTTAACCCTTGTATTTATTTTTGTGTCATTCTCATTATTATAGCCAATTAAAGCGTTAGAATATGATTTTCCACCTTGAATTTTGCCAACATTGTAGCAACTTTCTACAAAAGCATAACTATTATATCCTACAATACCGCCTAAATAACCATCTTTGTCATAAGAACTTGTAATATCACCTGTATTATAACAATTTGATATTAAGGCATCCATATATTTAGTAAGATTTTCTCCAGCAATACCTCCAATATATGAACCTGGGGATTTAATATTGCCACTATTGCTACATAATTTTATATTTCCACTGTTGTAGCCTGCAATTCCACCAATAAAATCATAAGAAGATGAAACATCACCAGTATTATTGCATTTGATTATTGAACCATCATTGAAGCCAGTAATACCTCCAGTAAGCTCTACTACACCAGTGACATTACCATTATTGTAGCAATTTGTAATTATACCACTGTTATTTCCTACAATACCACCAACATTTTCATTTCCTGTAACATCAACATTTGCTGTTATGTTTAAAAGTATGGTATCTTTTGAAGTAGAACCTGCAATTCCGCCTACATTATAATCAGTGGTTTTCACTTCGCCTAAAATAGTAAAGTTTTTAATAGTTCCACCAGTTACACTTCCAAAAAAGCCTTGGCTCGATATAGCATTGCCTGAAGAATTTTTTGAAATTCTAAGATTTGATATGGTGTAATTATTTCCATCAAATATACCGGTTTCATAATTTCCTATTGTAGTCCATTCACGTCCTTCAAGATCAATATCATTTAGCAGGATAGCGTTTGCACCTTTTTGCTGGGCCTCAAAATCTGCGTTTGATTTATCACCATTTACAAGAGCTGCAAACCAGAAAAGCTGACCAGCATTTCTAATTTCGTAAAAACCATTATCGTTCAATACCGCTGGCTGATATTTATCACACAAAACACAAAAACCATTGTTATTATAATATATGTGCTGATGCTCTTGTTTTTCTATATATAAAACAGCAGCTCTGCTTATATTAGTATAGTAATTATGGCTATCATTTGAATATTCTGTAACTATGCAACGATAAATAGTATTATCAAGGTCTTTTTCATTAGCCTCGTTGATTACCCCATCATCAGCAAAGTATGCTGCATTGAAAGAGTTTGATTTTCCAAACTCTTGGTCTATATCCTTCCAATCTGCAATATAATTACCTACGACAAGCTTCTGCCACTTATAGCTGATTGTATTTTCTGGATTACTTGGCTTTGCCTCGATAGTAAATATAGGCTTTTCACCAATATTTTTATACAAATCTAAAGGGTACTTTATTATTATTGGTTCATTTTGGCTATCCTTACTATTTTTTGTTTTTCCTGATGCATATGGACCAAGTACACTTGTGATTCCGCTTGCATCTTTGGTGGAATATGCCTGCAATCTAAAGTAATATGTGGTATTTTCTTTAAGACCATTTACTGTATATATCTCGCTATCACCAGGAATAATAACATCTTTGCCATTATTTTTTAAAGTTACAAAATCACCATTTGATGATGTTGAATAATACAGCTTATAGGATTCTGGCTTTCTTTCATAGTTTGTAGTATTACTCCATCTTAATGTTTCACTATTACTTGTGGTTGAAGAAACATGAAGGTCTCTCGGAAGCTTTGGCGGTGCTGCGTCTGCACCTTGAACAAGGCAACCTATAACACAAGTAGCATTTGTAAGTTCTTCGCCATCAACTGTCTGAATATTTGAACTGCCTAATTCCTTAGGATTCCATTTTACTTCTCTTGCAGTAAACTCATATGCTGATGATTTAGTTCCTGAAGAAGTGGTTGAGGTGCGTGCGGATTCAGGCAGTGGTGCAAATGTAGTTGTGTATGTTATATTTTCTGAATTTGCATTTGCCCATGTGCATCCTCCTCCAAAAGTACTAGTGGCACTAATTTTGATAGATGCCACTAAATATACCAGACATCCCTCTTTAGATTGTATACCTAAAGTAGATGTTGTTTTTAAAGAAAGTGAAAATCCATTGCTTAATGAGCTAGAACTTCCTTTTCCCATTGCTATTGAAGTTGTTGAGTTTCCATTTATTCCAATAACTGCTGAATTATTTGAAACCATATAGCTTTCTTTATCTTCTACATTCAATGAACTTATCTGATTTGCTTCAGATGCATATGTAGATGGGTCACCAGGATTTCTTCCAGCATATAAACTATCTACATCTACCGTCTTCAATTTGTAATGTTCATCATTTTCTGTACGATTAAATTCTTCAATAACACTATTATAGGTTGAAACAGGTATACATGAATTTGCAGGATTTAACTGAATATTAACATCCATATTCTTAAATGTACCTTCAATAATGTCACCTACTTTTGGGCAACCTTCTTCTCCATAAAGTAGCTTATAATCTTTAACCTCTTCTTCGGTTGCTTTATGTGTAGGTATCCATTGGTCATAATGGTATACTGCTATTGGTACTACAAGTAGAGCAACATAATCTTCACCTCCGCCCGAGGTAAATGTAAGGGTTTCACTTCTCGTATTTGATGTCTGATAACTTCCAGCATATTGTGCACCTATATCAATATTAAATCCATATCCAAAACTTTGTTGTTGAAATATTCCTGCTCCTGCCTTAACTTCTGTTGAGAACAAAAATGAAAGACCTAAACCAAAATTCCAGTTACCTGTTATTGAGTTTGTACTACTTGTTGATATACTATATGAAGTTGAACCTCTTGATGTCATAGTTGAACCATAATCAAGCTCACTCCAATATGGAGCACTTAACATTACGCTATGTACTACAGGGTTAGACCAGCCTACTGTTTTGCCTGTATATTTCATATATGTAGTATCATTATCAATATCTATTGGGCACAGTGTAAAGAAAGTACCGTAATCATCCTCATCAACATGGTCGAAATAGTCATTGTTTGTGCAATTTATTTTTATTGAGCCTTGGTCAAGATAGCACCAATATATATCGAGGTAAATACTGTCGCCTGAACCATCACCCATTACAACAAGTGTTTGTTCAGCAAGACGATTACTTTCTACAAACGAAGCACTTTCTGCAATATGAAAGAAAGCCTCCTTGTCTCCTGTATTTCCATCAAACTTTGAATTCGTATTAAATTTACCATTCTTTATACGCTCATTTGCCGTTTCGCCATCTGTTGAAGGAATAAAATCGTAAAATACACCTTCTACAAATAAGGTAGCTTTTTCGCTATTTTGTTGGAACCTTGTTCCAGTTATTGCAACAGGTTCTTTTCTGTCTTTATCCTTTTTAACCCAAGTAAGTGCTTCAATAATTTTAGGTTCGCTCCAAGCATTACAGTATTGATTGTTTTCCCAAAGAACTACATTAACAAGGTTTTCACCTTTACTCATATCTCCACGGCTACTACTATTATTATAATTATAGTTTTTATTAGCTGCAATTACCAATTCCTTATTGCCGTCACCATCTAAGTCCATAGTTGCAGATGATGTAAATTTCATTCTTCCGCCAGAGCCTTCACCTTTATCAAGATACTTTCTGACAGGCTGATTCTTTTCCCATTTGTAAATAGCGGTATAACCATCTTTGCAAAAATCGTGGTCATTGCTATATGGCATCGTAACACTTACAACAAGGTCATCACTGCCTGAAATATCTGTTGTGCTTAAAGAGACAAGCGGACGGTTTGTATCTTTACAGCAATTAAAATCAGAAGAAATAGACTTTAAATCTACACTATACTTCCATTCAAATAGTGGCTTATTTTCATTTTTGCTTTGCGTAAATATGCCTATCTTAGGATTATTCCTATATGAGAAATAAACCGCAATATCTTCATAATTATCACCGTCAAAGTCACCTACGGTTATGCCCATATATCCACTGGATTCCTGAACTTCTATATCCTGAACAAACTTACTCTTATCATCAAGTGTTTCAATACGCTCAAACTTTTTTTCAAGTTTATCGTCACCAGATTTTTCCTTATTATAATCATAGACTAAAAGTCCGAGCTTGCTATTTTTACCATCGTTACCATCAAGAAACAAACTGCATTGAATAATGGAATCTTTTATATAATTCTCTCCGCTTAAATCACCAAGCTTTATGCTTCGTGTAGTAGATGTCTGATACTGCCATTTTCCGCCATGAGCTTTATCATTATAATATCTGTCAGTATAAGAAAGCTTATTATCTTTGAGTTTTTTCATAGTCAAGTTCTCATAGTCTTTGGCATTTTCCATTATATATGCTTCACAAGCATCACCTTTACTATAGTTACCCTGCCCCATATAAATTTCACTTAGAATAGACGGCTTATAACCCTCAAGAGGATTAGTAGTATCATTTTGGTCGAAAGCATCTGGCTCTGGTAAAGAATTAAATCCAAGCTGAGAATACTGTTCCTTACTCATATAATCAGCTCTGCCATCTTCTGTCTGACTTTCTGATGAAATTGTTTTTTTGCTACTTTCTTGAACAGGAATAATCTCTGTATTTGTTTTTTCATTATTTAGAGCAGTTGCAGAAACTGCAAACATAGACGAGGAAATACATGCTGTAAGCAAAATTGACAATACCTTAATTGAAAATTCTTTTAACATATTTTCATCTCCATATCTTTATGTTGTATTAAGCAAAATTGATGCAAAAAACACTCCATTTTCATATTTAAAATCAGTAATTCCATCATATTTTTCTACAATATTTTTCACTGAAATTAAGCCTATTCCCACTTCATTGCGTTTTGATGAACGATACTCTTTACCCTCTTTTATAGGTTTTTCATCGCAACTATTATCAATAGTAATTGAAATTGAATTCTCATTAATAAGTTTGCCACAAATCCTTATAAATTTTTCGCCAGACTTTTTTCTTTGGCAAGCCTCGAGTGCATTTTCTATGAGGTTTCCTAATATAACACAAATATCTGGTTCTGATATTGAAATCTCTTGTGGTAATTCAATATTAGTGTAAAATTCTATATTACTCTGCCTCGCTTGCTCTGCATAATATCTCACCAAGACATCTATTGCATAATTTTTGCAATAGATTTGTGATGTATCTATTGGAAGCGTTTTTTTATACATCTTCAAATAATTTTTGAGAGCCTCTTGGTCACCGCTATCAATATAGGCTTGTATAAGATTTAAATGCTGATGCAAATCGTGTCGAGCCATTTTTGTTTCTTCTATACGCTTTAATATGAGATTATATTGTGCTTTTTGTAGGTCGTTAATTGCCTCTGCCTGTTTCGCTCGCTCCTCAAGCATAGCACTATTACGCAGTACATCGAATGAACGCAGTAAGACATAATATATAATAAATACACAAATCAGCAGACATATTCTTGTTATAAAGAATTTCCAGCTCTTTGTAATATCATTATCGAATGAACCTGTAAACATCATAATTAAAAAAATTATAAAAGCAGGTACAAGCCATATTGTTTTCCATATACCTGATTCTGGAGAATCTAATATTCTTTCTGCTGTTTTCTTATAGAAAATAAGTATAAGCGGAAGTGCAAGCATAAAGAATACAATCTGTGTAATACTGTTTTCGATTGAGTAATATAAAGTTGAATCTGGAAAAATAAGCCCTGTAATAAATACTGACGAACCTCTTATAATCATTGTATATGCCGCTGTGAAAAAGTAGAAGAAAACTAATTTGAAGAAATCTACTTTTACGCATAAAGCATATGCTATAAGACATATCACTGAGGTAATAACATCTGAATATCTTGGATTTATTCCGTTTTTAAGGAATATAAGAGAGCTATTTACAAACACAAATTCGCTTATTATAATTACTATCCCAACCAGCCATTTTTTGTATCTAAGATATTTCAACATAGGGCAATAAGCTAAGATACAATATGGCATAGTTGAAACTATTACATTTATCATAAGCTGAAGCTCAATGCTCATAAAAACCTCCTTTCCTTGTTTTATCAAATGCATATGAGGCATAAGCGTTTTTTATTTCTATCTTTTTTGAACGGCTTATTGGCACTCTCTCATCATTCTTTAAAATTATTGTCTGCTCTTCGATTTTCTTCACATTATCAAAATTTACTATAATACCCCTGCAACAGCACTGAAATCTAAGTTGGTCAGGAATCAGGCTTTTCAGTCCTTCAAAGTTCATATATGTACGGTGAACTTCTGTTGATGTATGAAACTCCGCATAATGATTTCGCATTTCTATAAAATATAAATCATCAAGCATAATCTGAACAGTTACTCGACTTTCTTTTATATTAATATACTGTGGCAATATCATATCATTTAATACGTGGTCTAAAACTGAGTATATTTTATCTTGATTGAAGGGCTTGAGTATATATCCTACTGCATGAACCTCATAGCCCTCCAACGCAAATTCTTTTTCTACTGTCGCAAATATAATATTAACCTTTTTATCAGTCTTTCTTATTTCATATGCGACTTGCATACCTGTCATTCCTGGCATAGATATATCTAAAAAAACCATTATGAATTTATGCTTAAAAAAATCTTTGAGAAATTCTTCAGCAGAGCTATATGTATATATAGTGCAATCTATATTTTTTATATTCAGATAATAAGAAATTATTTGATAGAGCTTATCTCTATCGTAATTCATATCATCAACTAATGCTATTTCCATACAATCTCTCCTAATTAATTTACAAATAATATTATTTGTGCTAAAAATAAGTATTGATGTCATTTTAATTATATCACAGCAAATACTATATGTAAAATCAGAAAGTTTTGTATGAAATTGTTTTAAAGTTTTTAGATATATTATTTAATACCTAAACTATATTTTAATGTGATTAATTCTTTTTAAAAAGCTTTTTATTCATAGTATATACAATAGCTATCAGTGATAGGCCTGCAAGAAAATATGCTATTCCATTTGATGAATCACCTGTTTTCGGAGAATCTGTACTATTCTCTGAGCTTGATTCTGTCTTGCTTTCATCATTTTCTATCTTGCTATCTTCTTGCTTTGAATCCTCAGAAGATTCAACAGGAGTAACGGTTTTTTCACTGAGCTTCCATACTTGAGTACCATAGAATGGATTAGCTGTTCCTATAAACAAGCCCTCATTTGTAATTCCAAAAGCACGGCAGCCGTGGTTATATGGGTCACCAAAACCGTTATCCGTAATCTTTGTGAAATTCACTCCGTCCTCTGTGACATATAAATCAAAGCCAAAGCTTGCCTTATCAAGATATTCAGCACATTTATAGGCACTGTCAGGAACACCATTATAATTTTTGCAAATTTTTTCTACATACTCATCTACTTTATCTTTCCATTCCTTTGAAGCATTTTCGTCATTCATATATTCATCAAGCGGAATAAGAAAACTACTTGCATCAAATGTACCAACATAAAGCTTTCCATCATATACAGTCATATTCCATATATACTGATTTTCATGACTGCCGAATCCTGAACCTAAACCTGAAATACCGCCATTTGGGAACATCTCATCAGCATCGCCGACAATAAGTTCTATATTTTCATCTTCGTCCATTCTATAGAAGTTTATAGACTGTTCAAAATTGAGGTTCATAAATTCAAAATCGTTATCAAACAACATTCTTTCTACAGCGATTTCTTCATCATTATATTCACCAATATAAAGATAACCATTAAATACTTTAAGATTAGCAGTTCCACTTCTTGTGCGTTCAGGGTCAATACCAAAAGTATATTTTGCACCATCTTTTTCCTTATCACCAACTACACTTGTCCACTTCCAAGAACCATCTGCCTGAATATCTCCACGAACAAGTCCAAAAGCTTGCATTGTATTTCTGTCAGTAGCATTAGCAGGTGTGCCTGTGCAAATTGAAACATAAAGGCTCTTGCCATACTGTGTCATATCAAAAATAGAGCCACCATAAATACTATCACAATAATGATATGCAGGATAATTAAACAAGTCCTCATCTTTTGCAATAACCTTGAAAGAATCCTGGTCTTCAGGATTTTCTGATTCGCAGATAATCGCACCTTCTGAATTGATACAGCTAACTATAAGCTTATCATCAAATACACACATGCCTCTTATTCCAACACTAATACCCTTTGAATATTCTTCCATATATTCTTCGAGTGTCATTCCCGCATAAACTTGCTTACACTCATCAGTTTTAGGGTCAACTTGATATATGCAAGGAATAGTATTTACAGAGCCACAGAAATAAAGCTTATCTTTAAATTCAATAGCATTACGGAATATTGTATTCTGATTTGTCAAATCCTTAGACATCAAAATTTTAACTTCGCCTGTCTTGACATTCAGTTTCAAAAGTATTCCAAGTGCATCAACACCATCTTCCTCAGCCGTATACATATTTTCATGATAATATGTATCAAGTGCTTCTTTCATAGTAGTATCATCAAAATCTCTTCCAAGATTTTGTTTCATAAGCTGAAGAGTTGATGTCCATGCACCATAACAGGTTCCAATATACATATAATCCCCATAGCCAATTGAACCCCATGAATAATTTTGTCCTCTATCTCCGTTGCCATTCTCAAGGTTTGTAGCAAGTTTTCCGTTGCCTATGTAATCAACAATACCATCAGTTGTCATAACACCCTTTTCTGGGTGTGTAATTTTTTCAGTTATGTAGCCTGTTCCAGAATCATATATTGTACTACTGTTATCCTTGGCAAAAGCACTTGTCACACAAGATGTCGCAACCAATGCCGAAAGAGATAAACCTGCTACTGCTTTAACAAATTTACTCGTCATTTCTTCACCTCTTATCATTTCTTACAATACTCATCTTTTTCAAATAATGAAGCTATAAGCTTAATACCATAGCTCATAAGCATTATGCCCATTGTAATTCCAATAAATCTTGCTACAAAAATAAGATGGCAAATTCCATATATTCCAAATATTAGCATTATTATACCAAGTACAAGTGCAAGTATCCAAGATTTTGATGTTGAGGCCTTTTTCATAGCGAACGATTCTGCTATTGATGAAACGCCATCTAATATCATCCAAATTGCAAAGATAATAAGTATTATTAAATCAAGTACAGCTTGAATACTTGGAACAAATATTGCAAGTATTGAAACAACGGCTGCCGCAATACCTACAACAAGTCCGAATGCTCCGTGTACACCTTCTATCATAAGGTTCTCATACATCTTTTTCTTGGTAAAGTAAAAAATAATTGAGCATATGCCAAATATTCCAAGAATTGTTGTTATAACCCAACCTATATTAATAAATGACAATCCTGGGAAAAATAAACAATAAATCGCACCAAATATAGATAATACTCCTACTATACCGTTAATTACTTTCATAAAAAAACTCTCCTTATCACTTTTTTAAATATAACTAATCAATGGCTATCTTGCAAACATTGCATTATTCATCTTTTTCACCCCTTAATATACAAATTTCTCCATTGATTTTGTAATTTTATTCTATTTTATCAAATAAAAAAATTCAATCTATTTTTCGTAAGGTGTACTTTTTTTACCTGAATTGCACAATAATGAAATAAAACCATTTGAAAACATATGAAGCAATATTTCGTATGTTCGAATAATCATAAAAATAAATAGCCTTCAGAAAAACCGAAGGCCATTATAAAATTGACTATGAATTATTGTGCATTGGAACTATTGTTTCTGTTGTTGCCAAGAATATCTTCTGCTCCACCTATTACTCCACTGACAACATCTTCTACGCCTTTGCCAACTCCGCTTACTACATCTCCAGCTCCACTTACTACATCGCTGACCACATTATCTCCATCTCCGATAATTCCGTTTCCGTCTGTGACATTTCCGTTGTTATTGACATCATTGCCATTAGCAGTATTATTTCCATTGTTATTATCTCCATTTGCGTCAGGATTTGGATTAGGTGCAGAATTTACTATTCCCGATGAATTATTGTGGTTTGTTACTATTGAGGATTCAGCATTTCCAACACTTGAGCCGTTGACCATATTTTGTGCGGAATTTCCGTTGTCATTACCTTTACAGGCGGCAAAGCTCACTGTCAGAAGTGTCATAGCCAAAACTGCAATAATTTTCTTTTTCATACGCATTATCTCCTTGAAAATTTTATATACACTGGTTTTCATAAAGTGTTGTGCTTTGATAAGGTTCTTCACCTTCTTTATTATCATTCGTAATTTTCTACAAATTATCAATCTTGGAATAAATTTTGTCAAAATTTTATTTAAAAGACAAGCAAAACAAAATATTCCACGCATAAAAATTAGTAAGGATAAATTTTTTGTGGAGGTGCGTTATGTTTGATTTGATTCTAAAGCTTTTAAACCAATTTTCTATGTTCTTCATACTTCATGTTACAGGCGGAGGTTCATTTCCGAAACCTCTTTCGGCAAAGGAAGAGCGTGAATGTCTTTTAAAGTGGAAAAATGGAGATATAAAAGCAAGAAACAAGCTTGTTGAGCATAATCTTAGACTTGTAGCACACATTGCAAAGAAGTATTATTCATCTTGCAATGATACAGATGAATTGGTTTCAATAGGTACAATTGGCTTGATTAAAGCCGTAAACACCTTTGATATTGATAAAAATATCAGACTTTCAAGCTATGCCTCAAGGTGTATAGAAAATGAAGTTCTTATGTATTTCAGAAACAGTAAAAAATCTGCTCAGGATATGTCGCTTGATGATGCAATCGACTCTGATAGTGACGGAAATAAGCTTACGCTTATGGATATAATGTCTGTTGAGGAAGATTTTGTAGATAATCTTGATATAAAGATTAAAAGTGAAAAGCTTAAAACCTACATAGATAACTATCTCACTCCAAGAGAAAAGCTTGTAATCACTTTGCGTTATGGTCTTGACGGCAATGACCCAATGACTCAGCGTGAAATTGCAAAAAAACTAAATATTTCACGCTCTTATGTAAGCCGAATCGAACGAAAAGCATTAGATACTCTAAAGACTCAATTTATGTAAGTTTCTTATCTTCTGCAATATGGACTATCATCTGCACCTAAACTTTATTGCAAACATATTATATAGTATCAAGTCTGATTGCGGGAGGTAATCCTATTGATAAATAATTCTTTTTGCGTTATTGGTGGCGATTTGCGTCAATTATATTGTGCCAAAGCTATATCGAACGATGGCTATTCTGTATGTATTTCTTGCTTTGAAGAATGTAGATTTTCTTTACCCTTTGATATGCTTGATTTCAAAACTGCTATAAGAAAATCTGAAATTGTTATACTTCCACTTCCTATCACTAAAAACGGTACAACTCTTAATGCTCCATTTTCTAAAAATTCTATTACACTTGATGATTCTTTCGCTAAAATCTGTTCAGGCAAATATGTTTTCTGCGGTATGAATGAAAATCTTCTCTCTACAAGCTCCCTTTGGAATTCCAGTATGGTTTTTGATTACTCTAAAAGAGAAGAATTTGCTGTTATGAATGCTGTTCCTACAAGTGAGGGTGCGATTGAATGTGCTATGCACGAATATGATGGAACAATAAACGGTTCAAACTGTCTTGTAATAGGTTATGGAAGAATTGGCAAGGTACTTTCAGATATGCTTGGAGGTCTTGGTGCTAAAGTTTCTGTCAGTGCAAGAAAGAAAAGCGATATTGCATATATTCAGGCAAAGGGATTTAAAGCACTTAAAACCAATGAACTTTCTTTTATGCCACAAGGACACACCGCATTCGACTTGATATTTAATACAGTGCCATTTATGATTTTAGACTCACACACTCTTGCCCGTATTGCTCCAGGCGGTTCAGACACAATTATTATAGATTTAGCCTCATTACCAGGGGGTGTTGACCTTGAAGCCTGCGAAAGAATGGGGCTTAAAGCTATGCGGGCATTATCGCTGCCAGGGCGTGTTGCACCAAAGGCGGCTGGAGAAATCATAAAGAATGCTGTTTATAATATAACAGAGGAGGATTTACGGTGACACGCAAAACGGTGGGATTTGCTATGTGTGGTTCTTTTTGCACCTTTTCTCGAGCAATTCCCCAGATAGACGCATTAATAGATGCGGGCTATGATGTGCTTCCGATAATGTCATATAACGCTTCTACTACTGACACCCGTTTCGGAAAAGCACAGAATTTTATTGATGAAATAGAAGAAAAAACAAAACGAAAAATCATAAGAACCATCAATGACGCTGAACCTATCGGTCCTAAGGCTATGACAGATATTATGCTTATTGCTCCCTGCACAGGAAACACCATATCTAAATTATCATACGGAATAACAGATACTCCAGTAACAATGGCAGCTAAATCACATCTAAGACAAGAAAAACCACTTATCATTGCTATTGCAACAAATGACGCTCTCGGTGCTTCCGCTCAAAGTATAGGCAGAATGTTAAATACAAAGCATATATTCTTCGTACCATTCGGACAGGACGCTCCTATAAAAAAGCCAAAATCATTAGTTGCCAATTTTGAATTGATTCCACAGGCTGTTGAAGCAGCATTTATAGGTAAACAGCTTCAGCCAATTATAATTGCTCCCAAAAATGGGTAAAAAGATAAGCTGTCGTATATCTCAAAAAGATATGCGACAGCTTTTATCAGGTAAGTTAAAAAAATGTTTTTTAAATAATTTTTAACTAATTAATGTAAGTTCGATGAATATTCTTAGTTAATAATAATTTATAAAAGTAGGGGG
>UMFE01062047.1_pt1 | contig 15377 bp, 16 predicted proteins | sample 1964911 | NCBI WGS metagenome assembly UMFE01 (sample SAMEA4836036, study PRJEB28245) | human gut metagenome | biome: gut microbiome; material: fecal sample | place: Denmark | collected 2008
CATGTTAAAATTCCGTTCCTTTAATTGTCGTTTTTGTCATTATTGACGGTTTCCGTCTCGTCGAAACCGTCATCGGGCACGAGAATTTCTTTGATCATAAATTCTCTTCCCGACAACAAATCTTTGTCAAAAGAATTGCACTTCGGACAATATCCTTCGTTTGCGATAACGTTGAATACTTCCCCGCATGCGCGACACTTTGCCATTCCCGGCACGACGTCGAGTTTCAGTTTCGTGTTTTTGAAAAACGGCTTTTTGTCGATTGCGGCGGGCCAACATTCGTCAAGATATACGGGAATTACCCCGCACAGTTCGCCCACCTGCAAGACTATGGTGTCGACGGCGGGGAGCTGCTGCTCGACCGCCACCTGTTCCACAAGTTTTACGACTTCAAAAACGATTCCTAATTCGTGCATACTTTATTCCTTCGGCGAAATGGGTTTGGTGATGATTTTGCCAACGCGTTTGATGGCGTGTTTTGCCATTTCGAGGGGCAGTTTTTCGTATACTTTTGCCACGACGGTCTTGTCGTTTCTGACAAGTTTGATTGCGTCGAACTTACATTTCGTCGTGCACTGTCCGCAACCTACGCACATATAGGTGTCGACTTTCGCCGCGCCGCATCCGAGGCATCTTGCCGTTTCGGCTTTCATTTGTTCTTCGGTGAAGGTCGCGCGGTTGTCTTTAAACGTGCCGTCGTTTTCTTTTATGTGCAGCGGGCGTTGACGTTTGACGTTGTCGTAGCCTTTGAGTTCCAGATTGTCCTTATCGAGCTCGATGAAAACTCTTCTGTCTCTGCCGTATTTCTGTGTTTGTCCCGGCCATACCGCCCTGTGCAGGGAGATTGCGCCTTCTTTGCCGCTTGCGATTGCGTCGATTGCGAATTTCGGTCCCGTCACGCAGTCGCCGCCGGCGATGATATTCTTGTCGCCCGTAACGTAGAATTCGTCAACCGCAACGGTGTTGTTTTTGTTGAGTTTGACGTTGGTGCCGTCCAGCAGGTTACCCCACTCGATTTTCTGACCGATTGAGACAAGCACGAAGTCCGCGGGAACGATAACGGTGTCGTTTTCGTCGTACTTGGGCGCGAATTTGCCTTCCGCGTTGAATACTGACACGCATTTCTTGAACTCTACGCCGACGACTTTGCCGTTTTCAACGACGATGCGTTTCGGTCCGTATCCGTTGTTAATGACGACGTTTTCGCTTTCCGCTTCTTCGATTTCCTCTTCAAGGGCGGGCATTTCCGCTCTTTGTTCCAACGAATACATATTGACGGTTTGCGCGCCGCATCTGACAGCCGTCCTTGCGACGTCGATTGCAACGTTTCCGCCGCCGATAACGATGACGTTTCCGTGCAAAGGTTCGCTTCTTTCAAGCGCGACGTCTTTCAGGAAATCAACGCCAAGGATTACGCCTTTCGCGTCTTCGCCTTCTACGCCGAGTTTTCTGCCCGCGCTTGCGCCGATTGCAAGATAGAATCCGTCAAAGCCTTCTTTCTTCAGTTCGTCCAGCGTTTTGTCCTTGCCGACTTCCACGCCGGTTACGAATTTTACGCCCAGCTCGCGCAGAATATCGATTTCCGCCTCGACGACGTCTTTTTCAAGCCTGAACGCGGGGATACCGAGCGTCATCATACCGCCGAGTTTCTTTTCCTTTTCAAACACGGTCACGTTGTATCCGTCGACGGCAAGGTAGTATGCGCAGGAAAGTCCCGCAGGGCCCGAGCCGATGACCGCCATCTTCTTCATCGAATAATCGTGTTTTTTGTTGGGAATAAATCTGTGGTTGCTGTTTTTATCCTTGTCTGCGATAAACTTTTTGATTTCGTCGATTGCGACGCCCTTGTCGATTTGTCCGCGCGTGCAAGCGTCTTCGCACTTATGCGGGCAGATGCGTCCGCAGATTGCGGGGAACGGGTTTTCTTTCTTGATAAGTTCCAACGCTTCGGTGTATTTGCCCAAAGACGCAAGCCTTATATAGCCCTGAACCGCAATGTGCGCGGGGCAAGCGGTCTTACAGGGAGCGGTGCCGCTTTCAAGGGTGTCTTGTCTGTTTTCGCGATAATCGACGTTCCATTTGTCTTTGCCCCAGACAGTGTTGCGAACCTTGTCGTATTTGGGGGTTTCGATGGGCGTTACCGTGCACAGTTTCTGGCCGAGTCTTACCGCGTTCGTGGGGCAGTTTTCAACGCACTGACCGCACGCGACGCAGTTTTCCTGATCGATTTCGGCATGGTAGTTGCTGCGTTCCGCGTCGGGACAATTGAACATCGTGGAAATACGGATTGCAAAGCACGAGCACGCGCAGCAGTTGCAGATTGCCGCCGATTCGCCCGGTCCTTCGAGGTTGGGCATCTGGTGCATAAGTCCGTTTTCTTCGGCTTTTTTGAAAATCGCCTCGGCTTCTTCCCTTGTAATTTGTCTTGCCTTGCCGGTTTTGATGAAGTATTCCGCACCCGTTCCCATCTGGACGCACATATCGTCTTCAAGGTGTCCGCAGCCTTCGTCCAGCAAACGCCTTGAACGTCTGCACGAGCAGGGAGACACCGAGAAAGTGTCGTATTTGTCAAGATAATAAGAAATCTTTTCGTAAGGGATCGCCTGGCTGTCGCCCGCAATCGCGGATTCGATGGGGATAACCCTCATCATACTTGCGCCGTACGGCAACATCGTGCCCATGGACTCCATAAGTCCGCGGGTGTACGCTTCGAACGCCTTTGCGATTTCCGGGTGCTTTTTGACGTTTTCGGTGCAACCCACCATCATTTCAAGCGTGCCCGGCGCAAAAATCTGCATGAAATACAGGGTTTGTCCGTCTTCGGTATAAATTTTGATAACTCCGAGATGGCCGAGTCTGTCCAGAATCTTCTTGGTTTCTTCCGTCGATTTTCCGCACTTGTCGGCGACGTATTCGAGCGTTCTGGGTTTTCTCAGTCCGAGACTTGCGGCAACGTCCGCTTCTTCGTCGGTCAAACAATTAAGCGCATAATACTCGGGAGAGTCTTCTGTGATTTTGGTCATCATTCCGGCGAGACCGCCCATAACTTTGACCAGATGAAGAATGCTTTTTCTCATAGCCATAATGTACCTCTTCTGATTTGTTTATATTTTTTTATTGATTTCTTTTTATGCGCGTTTTTATGTGCGCGACCTTATAATAACGCCTTGTATTCTTCGGGGATTGCGTTGTCGATCTGCCGCGCAAGTTCCTGCCGCGACACCCGCTTATCGCCGAAAACCCAGTCTTTTACGGCGTATACGCAACCGTAGATTATGAGTTTTGCCGTGAATATCTCGTCTTCTCTCAACTCGCTTCCGCGTTTTTCGACGCACTTCTCGTTCATACGTTTGAACGAATACTCGAAAACGTACTGCTCGTAAGAGTTCGTCCCGAGATATAAAAAAGCGTGCCTTATCCTGTTGATGTCCTTCTCGATAAACGAAAGTATGCTTAAAAACAACTCGTTCCAGCTCTTGCAGGCATTGAACGAAAAAATCTCGTCCAGCACCCTTTTGTAGTTGTAATTCATGACGTCGTACTTGTCCAGAAAATGCCGATAAAACGTCGACTTCGAAACGCCCGCCGCCTCGGCAATCATATTGACGGTTATCTGGTCAAGCGTGTACTTTCTCGACAATCCGTTGAAACAATCCGTGATGTGTTGTTTGGTCGTATCCTTGGACATTTTCCCACCACCCGAAAAAAGACTTCTCGTTTTGTCGTTTTTTGTCTTTCTTCTTTAATCATAATATCATATTGTTAATTATTTATCAATATTTTCAGGTCTTTTCTTTATTTTGGTTCTATTTTGGGACGATTTTGGCGTTTAGTCCCAAAATCTTCGTTTACAAATATACTTTTGGCGGGTATGCTTTGATTAGAAATCAAAAAACATTCAGGAGCAAAATTATGGACAGCGAAAAAAAAGCAGCGCGAGTCGAAAGACTCAAAAAAATGTTTGCACCCGGCCCCGAAGCGATTGACTACAAGGTCACGCCGGGACTCGACACCATTCTCAAATGGTTTATGTTTACGGCGACGATTCTCGGTGTTTCCGTCATCACGTCGAAATTCCAAGCGTACGGCAATATCCCCTTCAACCTTGTGCTCGGTATCCTTGTACTGATCGCGATGAAGCCCGTGTTCTTCGAAACGCTGAAACTTACCACGTTGCTCGTCGGAAGAACAATCGTCTTGTTTGCTTGCTTCGGTCTCCTTCCCGGCGATATCTTCGTTGTCGTCGTGCTGGGACTTTATATCATTAACGTTCTGGAAGCAACGATGACCGACTTCTTCAAAAACAAGCAATACTTCAACGGCGTTTCGGGACTCTTTATGGCAATCGGCGCGTCGGCACTCTTCCTGGGCTCGACCTGGGGCACTACCACAACCGCCAACTCCCCCATTTACTTCATCGACGGTTTCTCAAAACTCGGCACCGAAGTTGCCTTTACTTCCTCGTATTTCACCGGACAGTCCAACCTTTTCAACGGCGCGGTCTCCGGCACGACAAGCGTCGGCCTTGGCATCACCATCGCCACGATGATCGCTTACACAATCTGGAACTGGCTTTTCGTTACCGGCGAGTTTTCTTCGTCAGTTGCGCTTATGCACGTCGGATTCCTGCTTGCGCCTATCCTTGCCGTTTTCGTCGGACCTCTTGTCGGAATGGGCAGATTCGGCATGGCTCCCGACCCCGGTCTCTGGCTCCTGTTCAGAGCAAGCACCTTAACATTCGGCGGTATTTTGCAGATCGGCGGCAAAAACTGGTTTGAACAAAACTTCTACTTTGAAAAATTTGACAAGTTTGTCAATCGCGTCAAGAACAGCAAACCCGTGCAGATTGTCTGCATGCTCATCTGCTGCTCACTTATGATCTTCGCGGTTGTCGCAGGCTTCGTCCCCGCAAAATAACAATCCTAAATCCCCCAAAACCTGACGGGACGCCCTTTGCGGCGTCTCGTTTCCTTTTGCCTGTTTTTTCATTTCACCACCTTTATCCCCTATTTTTCCATCCGTAAACTTATTGTTTTTCATTTATCAAAACTTATTTCCGAAAACCCTTTGTGCGTTCTGAATCGTCAGCCATTTCTCTTCATCATATAAAAACGACTGTCTCACAGTCGTCTTTATATCTGCCAAAGAATCATCCATGTAATCATTCGAAGAAAGAAATATTTCTTGTTTGAAAGTTTTATTCTCGGTATCTTTATTTGACATAAAACTGTTATCTTCAAACTCATAACCACCGATTTGAATATCATCATCTAGTATTGCTAACATACGTTGTTCCTTTATGGCAAGTTTTTCTCCAACAGAATCGTCAACAGTGTTGGAATTCATCAGAAAAAAATAAGTTGCTGTCGTTCCGTGAGGCATATTTATTCTGTGTATTCGATCTTTAGACTGAATAAACTGAGCAGCATTAAAATTTCTATTAACATAAATTGCATTTTGACAGACTCTATGTAACGAGATGGACTTCGCTAATGTAGCAGGATTGGCAATTAATACCATACTATCACCATTTCTAAAACGGTTAATTGTTTCCTGTCTCTCTTGTCCTTTCACGGTGCCATTAATAATTTCTACAGAACATCCAACCTCTTGTTCAATCAGTTTTTTCAAGGTGTTCATATTATCAACAAAAATCTCCCAAACAAGAACCTTGTGTCCTCGGTTAACAAGCCGTCTGGTTAGTTCAACCGCCTGGCGATTTTTCGCTGTCGTTATACTCTCACCTGCATATTGATTAATGACACGCATAATTTCTGAGGAGAATAGCTCTTTTTAACATATTTATCTGCCAAAATAAGCCTATCGATATCTGTATAAATCTGTGGATGAAAAAGATTTGTCGCTCGACAGGTCTTGAAGAACGCACCGTTCACAGTCTTAGACATACGAATATCACGATGCAAATTGCCGCAGGCGTGCCTATCGTAACGGTGAAAGACAGAGCGGGACACGCCAGAACTAGCACCACGACGGCCAATATAGTCACTTCCTTAAAACCGCCGACCGCTCCGCCGCCCAAAAGATAGAAGAAATATTTGAGTTGACGAAAAACCGAGGAATAAACAACACGCCTCGGTTTTTTACTGTTATTTTTCAAAGATTTCCTTTGATATGTCAAAGGAATTACTTGCAATTTTCCCTCTTTTTTGCTACAATAATATCAGTACTGTATGAGGTGTAAATATGACAGTCAGTTATGATAAACTTTGGAAATTGCTCATAGATAAAAAGTTGACTAAGACGGCACTATGCAACTTAACGGATATGTCTTCTTCCACTATGGCAAAAATGAGCAAAAACGAAACCGTCTCTATGGACGTAATGCTTCGCATCTGCAAGGTATTAAGCTGTAATATCGGCGATATAATGGACGCAGAAAAGGAAGAAATTATAAAATGAAAATAGAAGAGCAATTACAATTGATGGTGCAATCTGAGATAGATTCGTTTGAAAGAAACTATCCTGATGCATTGAATGTTTATTTTAGTACGATACGAAATGCGTTGCCATTATATGACTTTATAAAAATACAATTCAGTATAGAGAGAATATGTGAATATTTCAAAGTGGATAGATCTTCGGATTTTGAATCCCTTAAAGAATTGCGGGCTGCCTTATTTGATTATAATGCAAATACTAACACAAAGAATAAAGAAAATGAAAAAATACAAAAATTTTGGCTTTCATTTCTTTCTTGGTATAATAACGAAAAAAATACGGGTAGTCATATTTTTGATGATAAATACCGTATTGGTCATTATGAATACGATAGTTTTGAAAGAGAAATATGGATTGATGATGGTGTAGATATTAAAGAAGAAATTCCATATCAAATTGAGTATGGAGAAAAACTACAATTAAATATTGATAACGTTTTTACTTTTCAAGAAATTAAAAAATATTTAGAGCTTATCTATTCAAAGTTCTTAAAAAGTGGCACGGATGGACGATATCCGTTTACAAAACAAGTGAATGACACTTTTACAAAATTTGGATTACCTTATAAAATGATTGGGGGTAAAATAAAGAAGCAGGATTATAAGACATCCTTTATTCCTGAAAAAATCCTTAACTATGAACAATTTGAAAGAAAAATCGCTTTTTCCGAGCAAATGATTTTATACGATGACTTCATGGACAAGCATTCTGCCTTGCAATATATAGCCGACGCCTTTTGTTTCTTCTATTCTCTTTTTAAGAATGACGGAACTACTATATTTACTGATGAAAAAACAAATATTAAGATAGCCGAAATGGTTCACTCAAATAAAAACGAAAAACAATACGCCCTTATCAAAACTGAAATAGAAAATGTAAAAAAAATTATAAATAGCGATTACGATATAAGACATAACGAATATTATCGTTCCGAAGATAAGAGTAAACGGGAAGCCTTAACGGATATTTATTTAGTGGAATATTTATATAACCGCATATTCGCATTACTTTATATTTTACGGTTAAAATACAAGCCTACTAGCACAAGCCTACCAGAAATAAATATGGATAATTTACCTTTTTAGACGCGGGAGAACTATATGATATTTACATACGAATTCTTTATTGAAAAACTTAATGAAAAGATTAAATCCGATGCGGATTTTTGCTATGAATTACTTAAAAACGTTATTGATAGTCCCAATAGATATACGGGTATTTTTAGATTAAGCAATGCTAAAACGAAACTTATTCAAAACGTTACTCAAAGTCGAGAGATTAAATTTGGCGACTTTATGGAAGATATCGTAACTCTTTATATCGCCCAAATGGGCTATAGCAACCTTAATAAGCGTATCGGCACGGATGAAAATGGCGATGCGTTAAATGCCGACCAGGTCTTCCTTGACGGCGACACAGTATATTTGATTGAACAAAAAATTAGAGATGACCACGACAGCACTAAAAAACGTGGCCAATACGCTAACTTTAAAAAGAAGTTTTCTCTTTTGGAAAGATTATATCCTGACAAGAAAATCAATGCAACAATGTGGTTTATTGACGAATGTTTGGTTAAAAATAAAAACTACTATATCGCAGAGAGCAATAAGGATATTACAGCCAACCGACAATTGAACATTTTGTATGGAGAGGCACTCTTTTCTTCTTTGTTTAACAGGATGGATGCTTGGAAAGAACTTACTTCTTACTTGCAACGTAACAAAATGGAAAGAAGCGATGAAATTCTTTCTATTCCTGACTTCGACACTAGCGATGAAATGCTGGTTGCTTTACGTCGTTTGAAAACGGAAGAGCCTGGTAAATATAAAAAATTGATTTCAAATAAGCCTGCATACGTTCAGCTTCGTGCAGAATTATTTACAAACAATGTCAATTTGAGCCGTATTTGATAGACTTACAAAAGTTTTTACGGTATTGTTTGTAAAAAAAGGAGAAAAACAAAATGTATCACAAAATTATTAACGGCGAAACCTTGAATGAAATGCAAAAAATGCCTGCAAAATCAGTAGATTTGATATTTGCTGACCCTCCTTATTGGATGCGTACCGACGGTGTGCTTAAACGTGTTGAAGGCACGGATTATAATGGATGTGCGGATGATTGGGATCAGTTCAATTCGCTTGAAGAGTATGAGGATTTTACTAGAAAATGGTTAACCGAATGTTATAGAGTTTTAAAACCAAATGGCTCAATTTGGGTGATTGGCGGAATGCAATGTATTTATACCATAGGTGCTATTATGCAACAATTAGGTTATTGGATTATCAACGACGTTGTGTGGCATAAAAAGAACCCTACCCCCAACTTTATGGGTACGCGTCTTAATAACAGTCATGAAACCCTTATATGGGCAACAAAAAGCAAAAAAGCAAAATATACATTTAACTATAAGACCGCAAAAGAATTGAATACCGATACCATAGAGGAAAACGATTTTAAGAAAGGTATTCGTAAACAACTGGGTTCAGTATGGAAAATTGCTGTATGCCAAGGTATGGAACGGGTTAGAGACGAAAACGGCGACAAATTGCACAACACTCAAAAACCCGAAGAGTTATTATACCGTGTAATCGCAATATCAAGTAAGAAAGAAGATGTTGTCCTTGACCCATTTGGCGGAACGATGACAACTGCTGCTATGGCAAAGAAACTTGGTCGTAGCTCCATCATGATAGAGATGGATAAACAATACTGTGAATACGGACAAAAGCGTGTTGACAATATTAAATATGAAGACACTCCTATTGCAAATGCTATATTTGACCAAAAACCTAAAAAGGTTACAATGACGGAAATGATAATCGCTGGCTACTTCCATATCGGAGAACCATTCTTCTTTCGAAATGGACAAGAAATCGCCACTTTATTGGAAGACGGTCGCCTGTTATATAACGGGGAAGCTATTGATATGCACTCCTGTGCGGCAAAAGCTCGTGAAGTTCAAGCAAAACGATTGAACGGTTTTGATGTTTGGTTCGTAAAGAGAAATAACGAACTAGTGTCTATTGCTGATATAAGAGAAAATTTTAGACAAACAATATAAAAATAAAAAAAACTATGAATTACACTGAAAAACAACTAATAGCCCCGGCACTCTATTTGATTGATATCTATCCTGGAATTAAAATGGATGGCCTCATAAAGAAAATGGAAAAAGCAATGAAACCTACTGGCAAGGACGCAACCATCCTTGCTGGGCGTGGCGATACATACTTTTCCCAAAAAGTGAGAAACTTAAAATCGCATAGAGATAACAATAAGATGGCAGAATACACCGACCTAACACCGACCGGCGAATACTTCATTACCGACAAAGGAAAAAAGGCTTTAGAAAACGATTATGCAGCAATGCAAGCCCTTTTTTCTTTTGATTGCGATAATGAAGCTCTTGAAAAACTTACGAAAACTCGCCTTTCTAAAAGCAGTAAAAGAGTAACCGTTTTTTTTGAAGATGATTTGATTTCCGAAGGAAAAACATATACACATAATATAAAAACTATTGAACGTTCAGCAAAATTAAGAAAATTTGCTATTCAACACCAACAAGCTATTGGCGATTTTTCTTGCGCTATTTGTGGTTTTAATTTTGAAAAGGAATACGGCGAATTAGGTAAAGACTACATTCAGTTTCATCACATAAAGCCTTTAAGTGAATACGCCGATGCCGAGCTTAACGACCAAGCCTTAAAAGATGCGGTGGCAAATCTTCTTCCACTTTGTCCTAATTGTCATTGTATGGTACATAAATGTAAAGACGCTGACCCTGTAATGTTTATTAAAGCTCTAAGGAAGAGATGATTATGGATTATGTTGAATCAACAGAGATTACAGGCTTGGCAAAGTTGTATTATCAAGACAATCGCCAAGTAATGAAAAAAATTCCAGATTCATCCATTGATTTAATACTTACCGATCCACCATATAACATTTCAAAGTATTCATCGGGAAATATAGACCTACCAAATAGGACACCTCTTAATAATGATATTGCCGAATGGGATAAAATTGAAGTAGATCCTACAGAATATGTGGAGGAGTTCAAAAGAATATTAAAACCAAACGGAAACATCTTTGTATTTACGTCCTATAACAGCATTGGAAAATGGCACGCTGCGTTCGACCATAATTTTGATACAGCTCAATATATGGTATGGCACAAGACCAATCCAACCCCTAGCATCTTCAAAACGACTTTCCTTAAAAGTTGCGAATTGATAATTTGTTTCTGGAACAAGGGCCATGTGTGGAATTTTACATCGCAAGATGAAATGCATAATTTTATTGAAACGCCTATTTGCGCTGGTCCAGAGCGATTAAAAAATCCAAAGCACCCGGCACAAAAGCCTGTACAATTACTGGAACATATCATAGAAATCGCATCAAACAAAAACGCGCTAGTGTTTGACCCATTTATGGGTGTAGCCTCTACAGCTATTGCAGCACTAGAAACAGGCAGACGGTTCTGTGGATGCGAAATAATTAAAGAGTACTACCAGGCAGGCGTTGACCGCGTGAAAGAATTTATTGTGGAAAATGATTGTTAAATTTGTTTACAAAAGAAAGGAGCTTTAGTATGCCGGGATTTAACCACGCTGAAGAATTAGTGAATGTTTTCTCAAAATATATTTTTGACCAAGCATCTGTCGATTATAAACAGCAAATAGTAATAAACGCACTAGATAAAATAACAAAAGATAAAAAAAGAATAATCGGTTTTTTAAGATTTCAAACAATTAAGGAAAAATTAACGCAATGCATATCTCAAAGTTACGAAATTAAAACGGGATATATTTTGGAAGATTTTTTTGAAAAACTATTTGGATTCCATTTTCACAACCTCAGTAAAATCGTAAATGGCTACAAGTGCGACCAACTATTTGAGGACGACAATTATATTTACTTGATTGAGCAGAAGATACGTGATGACCATGACACTAGTAAACGTGGTGGCCAAGTCGAAAATTTCATCCAAAAAATAGCCGCACTTGAAGAAAAATGCATTCAAAAAAATAAGAAATTAAAGGCATATATGTGGTTTGTAGATGATAATTTCAAAAAGAACAAGTCATTTTACGCTGAAAAATTATCGCATATCGGCAATGAAAATACCGAAGAGGTGTCTCTTTACTACGGAAGAACAATAGTCGACTACATTTTAGGCAATCAAGAAATTTGGGATAATTTTGTTACAAGCTTCATAGCAACCAAAACGGCTTACGCGTCAGATATTTCTGGAGCAATAAACGAATATGATTTTGATAATGATCCCGACGGTTTTGTTTTTAATAATCTAAAAAAGAAGCAGACAAAAACATTGATTGAATTATTTTATTCTAACGACTATGCCGAGGTTAGGCAATCACTTTTTTCAAATAATCTAATGATGAATAAAATCAAGGAGTACTTTATCGCGCATTTAACCCCAGCTCGTAGAACTTTCATTAATTGCGGACAGGAGAATAACTAATGAAAAATCACGGTTATATTTACATATTAACAAATCCGTCGTTTGAAAATTATATAAAAATCGGATACGCAACCAACATTGAAAAACGGTTGGAAGAATTGAACCGCAGCGAGTGTATTCCCTTCGCTTTTAGGGTGTATGCGACGCATGAGGTTGAAACGACGCTTTCCGATAAAAAGGTTCACGGAATAATCGACCAACTTAATCCCCACCTTCGCTCTATCGAAACGTTCAACGGTAAAAAGCGCGTGCGCGAGTTTTATGCTATGACACCCGAAGAGGCGTTTTCACTTTTACAAGCGATGGCTGAAATACATAATTGCACGGACAAGTTAAAACTCGTTCAGCCGACCGCAGCCGAAAAGAAAGACGAGGCTGTTGCCGAAGAAATTGAAAAAACTACCCGTGGCGAATTCTTTTCTTTTGAAAAATGCCATATTCCCAAGGGCGCAATTCTAGAATACGTTAAGGACAGTTCTATTACCTGCACGGTGGTTGACGACCGTAAAATCGAATATCACGGCGAAATTATGTATATGACTACGCTTGCCAAAATGCTTACTGGTAAAAAGACGGGCCTCGCTGGACCAATATTCTTCAAATATAAAGGCAAAAACTTGCAAGAATACTATAACGAATTCCAGACAAAACACGAGTAATAAAAAATAAACATTTCGAGGAATATATATGAATACAAAAGTTAAAAATCTTTATTCAGGTAAACCAGATGCGAGGGATGAATTGTCGGCTCCTAATTCACCATTTTTCAAAAGTTTTATAATGCCTCCTAATTTCGAGTTGGAAGATATTCTCGAAGGCGACAAATGCTTTATTCGTGGATATAAAGGTTCAGGTAAAACTGCTTTATTATTATATATAAACGATTATATCCATCAAAAAGACGAAAATGCTGTTTCTTCATTCATGTATTTTAAGGAATACACCAATATTGATAGAAACCATATGGATATAGTGACCAGTAAATATCGTAACCAAACTGAAGAAAATGTCGTTTTTGACAAAAAGACTTTACTGAAAGAGCAAAGTTTTATTTATATTTGGAGATGGCTGTTATACTCCAGAATTATTGAAGATAATATTGCCAACAATGATTCTTTGTTTAAAAAAAATTCCGCCTGGAATTCGTTTGTTAAAAAAATAAGTAAGATAACCTACGATAAAATAGGCGACAAAGTTCAAAAATTTCCTACTAAATTAAAAATTCAAGCAGGATATGCAGATTATACGTTGGCTTCCGATATTTCATTTTCCGCAAAAGTAAATGTTGCCGCATATGAGGCATTTGTTAGTGTTATAAACGATGCATCCGAGGATTTTGTCAAACTGAACAAAACAGACGCTCCCTATTATATATTCCTAGATGAATTAGAAGCTTACTATTCTGATGAAGTGCTTTTTAGAAGGGATTTAACAATGCTCCGCGATTTAATATTTGTAGTTAAGGATATTAATAACATTTTCTTGGCTTGGGGCAATAATAAAGCTAAAATCGTATGCTCAATAAGAACAGAAGTTATCAATAGTATAAATAAATTTATTCCAGCTAAGGAATTAAATAAAGCAACTAGTGGTTACGAAAAAGTCTTATCGTGGAATTATAATAACACAACGGCATATCAACACCCTATTTTTCAAGTTTTATTAAAAAGAATAGAATTAGCAGAATTGAAAAACGGAAAAACCTTTTCATCACAAGAAGAATTATTTAAAAAATGGTTTCCTATGCCAATAAACGAACGCAATCCTGTTGAGGAAATCATAACAATGACATGGCATAAACCACGTGACATTGTTCGTTTAATTATCGCTGCTCAAAATAGTATTGCCTCAAATGCGGAAATTTTTTCACAAGATTTATACACAAGTCTTACGGAAGAGTATTCAAGTGAAAGTTTAAAAGAAGTAAAAGAAGAATTAAATATTTTATATACTCCAGAAGAAATGGAAGAAATAATTTCTCTCTTTAGAGGTTTTAATGCTGTTTTTTCTTTACAAGACTTAAAAAATCGCATTACAAATAATTATTCGGGCACTATATGGAAAACTAAACTTACCTCAATATTGTCTGACTTATATAGGGTTGGTTTTCTCGGTAATTTGGAATGGAGCTCTGGAACTAACGCTTGGCAACACCGTGGAAACGATGGCCCTGTTTTTAGCGATGATTGGGGATTTGTTGTACACCGCGCGTTAAGGAAAACTTTATTAGTAAGTGGCAAACAAGACAAACAGAAACGCCGAATACCTAAAATTGAAATTGGTGAAATTGTAGAGGCAAAAATTGTAAAAATTTATAAAACACTTATTTTAGCCACATTTGATAAAAATGAATGGCATTTTAATGCAGCAATTAAGAATCCAAAATATTATTATGTGGAAGACCAAGTGGTAAGATGTGTAGTAAAAGATTACGATCGGGAACATAAAAAATGGATTTTAGAAATTGAATAATTTAAAAACGACCGAAAAATCGGTCGTTTTTTGGTATGCCCGGCGAGAATCGAACTCACAATAGCGCCTTAGGAGGGCGCGGTTATATCCATTTAACTACGGACACGTATTCAGTTTTTCGTAGGATATAGCAATACCCACTTTGGTGCATTTCTTACACCCTGGTCACCAAATAGGTCACCAAATTTTATTTTAGCCGTCTGCCGTATCGCCAAAACGCACGATTTTAAGCTGTTTTCGCATTGTTTTGCCCCGTTTTTACGGGTTCATTTTAGGAATAACGCACCCTTAGGAGGGGTTTATTATATCCATTTAACTACGGAAGCGTTTTATAAGTTGCAAAAAAGATTTTATCGTTTTGCAACTTGTTTGTCAAGGAATCGACGGGCGAAAAGTCTTTGTCGGTTTTCTTATTTCAGATAAATGGACGCATTGGTTGCGGCAATCGCGCCGTCCGCCGCCGCCGTTGCGAGTTGGCGGATATGTTTGGTACGGCAGTCGCCCGCGACGAACAATCCGTCGGTTCTGGTCGTGCCGTCTTCGCCCGCGACGATATATCCGTTTTTGTCGATGTCGACGAAGTCTTTGAAAGCGGAGTTGTCGGGGATTTGCCCTATCGCGATAAACACGGCTTTTACGGGCAGGCGGAATTCCGATTTGTCGACGGTATTTTCAAAAACAAGCCCCGAAAGTTCGCCGCCGTCACTTAAAAACTCTTTCAGCGAAAGGTTGTGATAAATCGCGACGTTATCTTTTGTCATAAGGTTGTCGACGTGGGCTTTGTCCGCAAAGAATCTGTCGAAAAGCGTGCAAACGTGGACTTTTTTGCAATAATTCGTCAAAAACAGCGCGTATTGCAAAGCGGTATTGGCATCGCCGATGAGCGCGACTTCTTCGTCCTTGTAAAACGCTCCGTCGCACAGCGCGCAATAAGACACGCCGTGACCGATAAGTTCGT
>UMFE01009361.1_pt1 | contig 15225 bp, 8 predicted proteins | sample 1964911 | NCBI WGS metagenome assembly UMFE01 (sample SAMEA4836036, study PRJEB28245) | human gut metagenome | biome: gut microbiome; material: fecal sample | place: Denmark | collected 2008
TGTCACAATACATGATGCCGTCTTCGTCAAAATAAGTAGGGAACATGCAGAGACGGCGTTCCCAGTGCATATTAATGGGCAGAGCCATAGAACCGAAATGCCAATATTGCCTACCTGGTCCGAGCACCGTACTTCCATGACCGGCACCGTTGATATAACCGCCAGGCTTATAGGAAATGGGGTTATGTTTCTGATAGGTATAAGGTCCCATCGGATGGTCGGCCACATATACACCATCGGCATATACATTGAACTGAGTGCCCGGAGCGGCATATTGCATGTAATACCTCCCGTTGTGCTTTGTCAACCACGGTCCTTCGATATAGCCGCCCAGCACGGTATCGGCATGATTTTCTCCAAAACGTTCCCAACCATGTTTCTCTGGGTCGAGATTGAAAAGTTCCAGCTTCTCGCCTTCTTGTATGAAACGATGGTTCTTGTTGAGCTTCATGCCGCGAATGGGCCACTTGTTGGAAGAGCCCCAGAACATGTAAGCACTGCCGTCATCATCAAGAAAAAGGTCAGGGTCTTGCAAGTTGGTGATGATGGCAGGAGTGGCTTTCCAGTTACCCGACTTGGGGTTGTCGGTATAAAGCACACTCATCACACCCGAAGGATCGCCACAGACATAAAGTACTGAATCCTTGTAGTTATGTGCCGCCGGAGCGTTACAACCTTGTGGATACCAGTTTTCCCCCGGATTGATAAAATTCCAGTTTTGCAAATCCGTAGAATGCCAGTAGCCGTGCGTACGGGTAACGAACATATAATATTCTCCACGAAACTCTACTACGGCAGGGTCGGCACCCGAGCGGTAGGAGATATCTTTCGAAGAATTGTATATCATATAGGTATAGTCTACATTCAGCGGATTACAATAAGTATCCATGCGCATGTCCTGCGCCAAAAGGGGAGACGCCAAGCATAATAATGCCAGCAGCAGATTAGTAATCAGTCTTCTCATTATCTTTTATCTTTATTATCAGGTTATTAATGTTCAATATGTCTTCCGGTAGCTTTTCAGCGGCATAACTCCTGCGGCACATCGTATTCTTTTTGCAAGCGTGCCAGTTCAGCCTTCAGTTCGGTGGTAATCTTCTCCATTCCCTTCTTCCCATAAAGATTGTGCATCTCTTCAGGGTCTGTCTTGAGATCATAAAGTTCCCAATTGTCATCCACGTAGAAGTGCATCAGCTTGTAGCGTTCCATCTTCACACCGTAATGGGCACGCACGCTGTGGAAGCCGGGAAACTCATAATAGTGATAGTACAAGGACTTACGCCAGTCGCGCGGTGTCTTGCCTTTTTCCACCAGTTCCTTGAACGAAACGCCCTGCATGTCCTGCGGAATGGAGATGCCGCACATATCAAGGAAAGTAGGAGCAAAGTCGATGTTCTGGGTCAGACCTGTAACTTGCGTACCCGGTTTGATATGTCCCGGCCAGCGCATCACCATCGGCATACCAAAAGACTCTTCGTACATGAAACGCTTGTCAAACCAGCCATGTTCGCCCAAGTAGAAGCCTTGATCGGTGGTATAGACTACAATCGTATTCTTGTCCAACCCCGTACGTTTGAGATAGTCCAGTATCTCGCCCACACTCTCGTCCACACTTGCTACACAAGCCATGTAGTCTTGCAGGTAACGTTGGTATTTCCATTCAGCCACTTCCTTAAATGAACGTGGCTTGGAATAGAACTCATTATTTCGATCGCGGTAAGCATCAAGGAAACGGCGGCGTTCTTCCGGTGTCATTGTTCCCATGAAAGCGTGCGGCCAAGGGTCAAAGAGCAGGCTGTCGCTATCGATACCCGCAACCATCTTCAAATCGTGACCTTCGTACATGTCACGGTATATATTCATCTTCTGCATCTGTGCTGCGTAACGTCCCTCATAGGCATCGTAATAATTATCGGGAAGCGGGAACTTGGCGTGTTCATACAAACGATAATGCCGTTCGGCAGGTACCCAATTGCGGTGAATGGCTTTGTGGTGCATCATCAAGAAGAACGGCTTGTTCTTGTCACGACCGTTGTCCATCCATTCCTCACAATATTGAGTAATGAGGTCGGTCACATATCCTTTATGAATAGTAGTGTCCCCCTCGGTAATGAACTGTGGGTTACAGTATTCGCCTTGGTCATTGAGAATCATCCAATGGTCAAATCCCGTCGGCTTGGAAATAAGATGCCATTTACCGATGACGGCAGTCTCATAGCCGCCTTGTTGCAACAGTTTAGGCAACGTCTGCTGAGAGCCGTCGAAACCTAGTGCCCAATTCTTCATGAAGCCGTTCTTATGGCTATGCTTGCCAGTAAGTATCGCGGCGCGACTGGGGCCTGAAATAGAATTACAGCAATAATTATTCCAGAACACAGCTCCTTCCTGCCCGATACGGTCAATATTAGGAGTAGGTGCCACTTTACCTATAGGATGACCATAGATACTCATAGCCTGCTGTGCATGGTCATCACTCATGATAAAAATAATGTTAGGACGTTCACCGTCTTGCCTGCCTTGTTCCTGAGCCTGAACAGCAGGAACCAATGGAAGCATGGCAAGTCCTAAAGATAGTTTATGATTCATCATCTTCAATGATTTATAAGATTTTTCAATTTATCATATCAACGTAAAAACAGATTCATTCCGCTCATCTGCCGACGATGTTCATACCCAGAGCCGGAATTCCCCCGGTTCCACCTGCATCTTCATATCAGCACCACAAAAGGCAAGGTCTTCTTCAGTCAGCACAAATGTCAGCGACTTCTTCTCGCCAGCCTTGAGATACAGCTTTTGAAAACCCTTCAATTCTTTCACCGGACGAGTCACACTTCCCACAAGGTCGCGAATATAAAGCTGTACCACCTCTTCACCACCGACTTTACCGATATTGGCTACATCCACTGTAACGGTAAGTGTTTCCCCCTTTTTCAGCTCCTCCTTGTCCAACTTCAAGTTATCCACCTCAAAGCTAGTATAACTTAAGCCATATCCAAAAGGATAAAGCGGAGAATTGGGACAGTCAATATAAGAAGACTTGTAATCCATCTTCGGATTGTCCGGAGGAAGCGGTCGTCCGGTGTTCTTGTGGTTATAGTAAAGCGGGAGCTGCCCCACCGAACGTGGAAAACTCATTGTCAGCTTTCCGGCAGGATTATAGTCGCCTGCGATGACATCGGCAATGGCATGACCACCCATCGTGCCCGGATACCAGGCTTCGAGAATAGCATCCATATTCTCGTCCTCCCAAGTAAGTTCCAGCGGACGACCGTTCATCAATACCAATCCGATGGGCTTACCCGTTTTCTTAAGTTCCTTCAGCAAGTCGCGCTGCGAAGCAGGCAGGGTGATGTCCGTGCGGCAAGCAGCCTCGGCACTCCAGTTCTGGTCTTCACCGGCAGCAACCAGAATGACATCTGCCTGACGAGCCACGGACACAGCTTGTGCAAATCCTGCAGTTCCAGGCTTACGAAGATCGCAGCCTTCGGCATAAAGAAAACGTACGTTCGAGTTTCCGTACTTTTTTTCCAACCCTTCAAAAAGAGTGACACTCCGTTGACGGTCTCCCCGTCCACCCCAACCACCGTTCACACTGTTACGTTCTTTCACCATAGGGCCTATCAAAGCTACAGTCTTACGTTCGGAGGGTTGTATCGGGAAAAAGTCATTCTCATTCTTCAACAATACTACCGACTTACGAGCAGCATCGCGCGCTGCTTCCAAGAACTCGGGTTTCATGATAGTAGCCTTCTCACGCTCCTCATTCAGATAGCGGTAAGGATCGTCCATAATGCCTAAAAGGAATTTCATCTCCAGAATGCGGCGTACGGCATTATCAATGGTTTCTTCGTTCACCTTGCCCTCTTTCACGGCTTGCAGCAGATGTGCATGAAACACACCTCCGGTCATATCCATCTCGATGCCCGCATTGGCAGCCAACTCGGCGGCATGAGCCTCGTCGCGTGCCACGCCGTGGGGAACAAGCTCATTGATAGCCGTATAATCCGTCACTACAAAACCGTTGAACCTCCACTCATCGCGAAGCACATCCTGATAAAGGAACTTACTGGAAGTGCAAGGCACACCGGAAATCTCATTGAAGGCAGTCATGAAAGTAGCCACACCCGCATCTTTGGCAGCCTTGAAAGGTGGGAAATAAATATCGCGCAAAGAGCGCTCGGACACATCAGTCGTATTATAATCACGACCAGCTTCAGCAGCACCATATGCACAGAAGTGTTTGGCGCAAGCCAGCATCTTGTCCAGCCGCATCAAGTCTTCGGGCTTCTCACCCTGGAAACCGCGTACACGTGCGGCAGAGAGCAATGAACCCAGATAAGGATCCTCACCAGAGCCTTCCATTACCCGTCCCCAACGTGCATCACGTGAAATGTCCACCATGGGGGCAAAAGTCCAGTTAACACCCACTGCCGAAGCTTCGGCAGCGGCAATGGACGCACTTCTTTCTGCCAGTTCAGCGTCCCAGGCACACGACTCGGCCAAAGGAATAGGGAATATCGTTTTAAAACCGTGTATCACATCGAAAGCAAAAAGCACTGGAATCTTCAACCGGGATTCCGCTAGTGCCGTCTCTTGTGTCTTGCGGATGGCGGCAGAAGAAGTGGCATGGAAAAGACTGCCTATGTATCCTTTCTTCAATAGAGGTTCAATGTCCGTATTTACTTGCGGACCGGTCACAATATCGCTCTTGGCAGAATATTGGGTCATCTGACCTATTTTCTCTTCAAGTGTCATCAAGGCAAGTACAGAATCGACACGCTCTTCTATCCGTTTGTCACCGCTGTAACTCTGCCAATCACCGGCTCCTGAAGTACATGCCGTACCCACAGAAAGTATTAGGGCAGCTCCAATCAATAATTTCTTTTTCATAGTAAATGCTTTTATAGTTTTAAGATAGCCATTACGGGAGCATGATCGGAGAGATAGCTGTTGTCCGGCTTATCATCAATGGTTCGGTAACGCTCCACCTCTACAGCACCTTTTATAAAAATAAAATCTATCAACCTACGTTTCTCTACCGGGATGCGCCCGAAGTCATGGAAACTCCATGTCGGTCCGTAAGCGACTTTCGCCGTAACGCAAGCATTCTTCATTCCACCTTCCGTCAATACAGTGACCGGCTCGGAATCTACCGTTCCATTAAAGTCTCCGGTAACAATTACCGGAAGGTCACCCACTATTTGTTTTATCTTCTCAAGTATCAGCACGGCACTTTCGCGACGTGCCACTTTACCTACATGATCGAAATGAGTATTGAAAGCAGCTATTTCCCTACCACTCACCTTGTCTTTCAGTACCGCCCAAGTCACAATACGCTCGCAAGCCGCATCCCAGCCTTTCTTTCCGATGGAATCAGGAGTTTCACTCAGCCCAAAATTTCCACTCTTCAATAGTTCGAAACGGTCTGTCTTATAGAAAAGAGAGCAATACTCACCTTTCTCTTCTCCATCTGCACGACCTACACCGAGAGCGGTATATTGCGGAAGACGCTCCTTCAAGTCATCGAGTTGGTTCTTCACCACCTCTTGCATGCCTATAATGTCCGGAGCATAATAAGCAATCATTTGTGCCGCATGGTCCTTGCGGTATTTCCAATTGTTCATACTGTCCGCCACATGATCCAGACGGATGTTGAACGACATCACCTCTACTTTGGCTTCCGGTTGCCTGCCGCACGAGGCGACAAGCAATGCGAAAACAACCAATACACTATTGATAAACACGTTTTTCATGGTTACAAACCTTTTTAATCTATGTAAAACCTAATCAAAATCAAAGAATCCTATCAAACAACCTAATCGACCTTGTTCAAATAAGGAGAAGTAAAGCCTAATCTCCTCAAACCCTTCTGGACATCGGGATGACTCATGAAAAGTTTCCAAATCAAACCGGTACGATAGTTCTCTATCATCACAATAATCGGCCCTTGGTCAATGGCAAGATACGAAGGTGCAAACCAATTCTCCGTCAAATTGAACGCATCCTTGAAACCATATTCACCCCAAAGACGGTCACCCAACTCTTCATAGAAATAACGCATGGCTTCCAAAGAATATTCAGGTGCATATGGAATAGAGGAAAGAGCAGCGGTAGGCGTAATCACACCACGGTCATTACCGGGACTATGGGCAGAATAACCTTTGTCACCGTCACTGGCAGTCAATCCCCAACATTTTTCGCCGTAACCCTTGTAACCCTTCGGATTGTCAATGCAGTAGGCACGGTTAATCAAGGTATGAGCCTTCATCTGTTCCTCGTAATCGGCATAACGATCTTTCAAGCCACGTGGGTCAAGCCCCATGTAAGAATAATGAGTGAAGAAGAGAGGACCTCCCTTTCCGTGGTTGTTTCCAAGAGGAAGCTTGATACCGTAATACTCCCGACCGTTCAGAAAAGTATTCGCATTGGCCCAGCCTTTATGATAAACGCTCTCGGCAATCGGATAAGTAGGGGAAGACGCGCCCAAAATGTAAACAATGTGACACTCGTTATGACCTTTAATCTGATGATTCATCGCCCATCCGTTGTTTGGCGACCAATGCCAATACATCACATCTTGTCCCTGAGTAAAAAAGTTCCATTCTGCTTGACGCCACAGATTATTGATTATCCCGCGGATACGGTTTTCCGTTGGATTATCCTTTGTAAAATACTGATGGGCAGCCAACAAGCCTTCGAACATGAAAGCGGATTCTACAATATCCGCTCCATCGTCCTTACGACTGAAAGGAATGGTCTTGCCGGTTTTACCGTTCATCCAATGTGCCCACATGCCGTGATAGCTGTCGGTATTCTTGTCGCTCAGAAAGCGGACTATCTTCAACATACGTTCAGCGCCCTGTTCGCGAGTGACAAAACCACGCTCTATACCGACAATGATAGCCATCACTCCGAAACCCGAGCCACCGATGGTAGCTGTCTCGGCACCTCCGTTGCTCCGTTCATGCGCCAATCCTGATTCGGGATGGGCAAAATCCCAAAAGTAACGGAAAGTTTGCTTCTGGACAAGGGTCATGAGTTCATCATCGGAGAGTTGCTTTTCTGTCACACCAGATGGTGGATTTATGGCATTTACCGAGCACGAACAAACCCCAAAAAACAAGAAAAAAAGAAATATATTTTTCATAATACCTATTTTAAACATTTTAATCACATAAGAAGTAGGAGTAGCCTAAGGCTACTCCTCACACACCTTATTTATTTTGCTTCAATATTCCTTGAGAAATATCAATCTGCTTCTGTGGAATGTAGAATGTGGAATGCTGGCTCATATTGAAGTTTGTCTTTCCATGGGCCTTCAGCATCTTTTCTGCATATCCGGGAACAACTTTATCAGCCCGAATCAAATCAAAGAAACGGTGTCCTTCCATTGCTAATTCAATGCGACGCTCATTCCATATGATTTCACGCAACTTTGCCTTATCCCTCTCTGTTATTTTAGGTAATACAGTGGAATCATCACCGGACTTACGAGCACGGTCTCTGACCAATTCCAATTTAGCCAGGGCGTCATCTACTAATGGGTCGCTTTCACCATTTGCCAACTCATTGCAGGCCTCAGCATACATTAACAGTACATCCGCATAACGCAGAAAATACAAGTGGCAATTTTGTTTAGCAAAATTATTGGCATTCCAATAAGTTGTAGGCCACATTGTCTTTTTATTGGCACGCGGTTGTACTCCCGGTTCGTCCTTGAAGTTTATAACCCCAACTCCTTCCATATTTTCGCCATCGTAAATGATAGTAGCCTCCCGTCTCGGATCACCTGATTCATAAGCCTTATCCAAAGATTCTGACGGAGAACAGAATCCCCAACCTTTGAAACCTCTGACACCTTGCCACTTCACATATTCGGAAGCCTTATCTCTCGTCTTGTCTGATCCCCACAAATACTGGTCGGCCAGCATCACTTCATCAGAATAATAAGAATCCGGGCTAAACAAATCACGGTAATTGTGATGCAGGTTATATTCTCCCCTACTTATTACCTGCCCTGCATATTGTTTTACACTTGCATAATCTTGACGGAACAAATAAACTTTAGCCAACAAGCCTTCTGCAGTTCCTTTCGTAACTCTTCCTCTCTCAGCAATCCCCCATTCATCACGGGTTGGCAAATTCATTGCCGCATAGGACAAGTCATCAATAATCTGCTGATAAATAGCTTCTTCAGAAGCGCATGGCTGATCATATTCATCGGGATTCTGAACTTTAGTAACCAAAGGTACGCCACCGTAAGTTCTCACCAAGTTAAAGTAAAAGAAACCACGGAAAAAACGTGCCTGTGCAATGCTTCTAATCTTTAACTGCTCATCTTTCAACACATCCAAGTTATCCAATGCTACGTTACAGAATCCGATTCCTTTATAATTTCCGGTCCACCAGCCGTTCAATTCAGAAGTATAAACATCATAAGTAAAATCATTCAATGAATTCACGCGAGCATAACTACCATCTGCCGGTGAACTTCCTGTATCAGAATTGTCACTCGGCACCTCCATAATGCCAAACCAAGAAAAGCCGATCAAGTCCCAACTTTTCATTTGAGAATATATAGCATTAATTCCCATCAAAGCACCTTCTTCTTCCCCGAAGAAAATATCTTGCGTCAATTTCCCTTGCGGCTTTGTATCCAAAAAATCAGAACAAGAGGTAAAAACCAATGCTGAAGCTAATAAAAGTGAATATATCTTTTTCATAATCATTTCCTATTTTTATTTTCCATTAGAATGTAAGATTCAAGCCAAAACGGCAGGTAGCGGTAATCGGATAAATATCACGGTCAAGCCCCCCTAAGATTTCAGGAGTAAATCCGTTATAATTCGTAAAATAAAGCAGGTTATTACCTGAGAAGTACAATCTCAAATTCTGGATATGCACTTTTTGCATCAAGTTTTTTGGGAATGTATATCCAAATTCCACAGTCTGTAACTTCACATAGTTGCCACTCTCAACATAACGGTCGGAAACAAAATAATTGTTACCCTCAAATGTCATGCGCGGAATGGAAGTATTCCTATTGTTTTCAGTCCATCTATCCAAGAACGAACGATCCCAGTTATCAACACCAGCATTTCTTTCAGCTTGTTTGGCATTATAAATCTTATTACCAAAATTACCCTGCAAATCAATTGACAAATCAAAGCCTTTCCAAGCGGCAGTTATGCCCAAACCACCGATAAACTTCGGAGTAGGAGAGCCTAAATCCGTACGGTCTTCAGCAGTTATATATCCATTGCCATCCGTATCTGCATAAATCAGATCACCCGGAGCTACATTTGCCTGATACTTCTTCTTCGCATCACCGGAAGCAGCCGCAGCCATCGCATTATACTGCTCAATCTCCTCATTACTTTGGAAAATACCAATAGTCTTGTAACCATAAAAATACTTGATTGGCATTCCTTCTTCTGTCATATGAACACTTTTTCCGGAACCTATATCCCCACTGGTGATACGTTTACCTCCCAAATTAGTCACCTCATTCTTAATTGTAGTTCCAGTCAAGCGGATGCCATAACGAAAATCCTTAAACGAGTCTTCCCATTTCACCGTAAAATCAAGTCCAGAGTTACGTACTGAGCCCACGTTTGTTTCTACAGAGGCAAGTCCTACAGAAGCAGGAACATCCACATTTACCAACATTTCTTTTGTATCTCTTCTGTAATAGTCAAACTCTAAAGAAAAGCGATTATTGAACAAGCCTAAATCAAAACCAAGATCCAACTGCTCTGAACGTTCCCAATGGATTTGTGTATTATAAAGAGAAGTTACAGTACCACCAGAATAATAATCACCACCAAATACAGCATCATAAGTAGGGGCTACATTAGCCAATGCATAATATTTGTCATTACCAATCTTATCATTACCAATTTGCCCCCAGCTACCTCTAATCTTCAAGTTACTCAACCATTCAACATTATCTTTAATAAAAGCTTCTTCAGAAATCCTCCATCCGGCAGCTACTGACGGAAAATATCCCCAACGGTTATCCGGTCCAAACTTCGAAGAGCCATCGGCACGTATAGAAGCCGTCAACAAATATCTGTCCATTAAAGCATAGTTGGCACGGAACAAGTAAGACATCATGGCTTCATGTTTTCCATTATTCTCAAGTCCACGTGTATCGCTTGAAGACTGATCCAAATACCAATAGTCTTCCACTTCTGAGAAGAAATTACGTCCTGACCCGCCTAACTTTTCATTAGTGTATTTTTGAGCAGTAATACCACCCAAAAGATTCAGACGATTTTTATCATTGATTTGCCAATCATAAGTCAAGATATTCTCCCACAGCCAAGTAAAATCTCTAGTCCATGTTTTAGACAAGCTGTTCTCATCTACCTTTTGATACTCCGAGATATAATACTTAGGAGTAAAATTACGACTTCTACCATTAATATAATCAATGCCCAAGCTGGTCTTAAAATTCAACCCTTTAATAACTTCCCAATTCAAGAATGCACTACCCACAATTCTATCTTTCCAATTATCACTATTCATATAATGGAGGGTAGCAAGCGGATTAGCAGTAGATGCCACCTGAGGATCGGAGAAATTACCATTCTCATCATAAGGAGTAATGATAGGGCTCAGTTTATAAGCGGATTTTACAACTCCCTTATTTTCATTTTTTGTATGACTGAAAGAAGCCGATAAGTTATGCCCGATAGTCAAATGTTTGTTTATTTTATATGAATTATTGGCACGCAAAGTAAAACGGTCATAAGAATTTTCCCTTATGATACCATCCTGTTGGAAATATCCGGCACTCAAATTATAACGTACCTTTTCTGTTCCGCCACTAACAGCAACTTGATAATCACGGACAGACGCTACTCGGAAAATCTCATCGAACCAATCGGTCCCTTTTCCGAAAGAAGCCGGGTCATCATAAACAAGACCGCCATCTGGATTAATATTCAAGTTAGCTTCATTTTGCAGCATAGCATATTCAGAAGCCGTACACATCTCAAACTTACCGCTATTTTGGAACTGAAATCCTTCACTGGCAGTAATGTTCACCTGTGCTTTACCTTCAGCACCTTGCTTGGTGGTAACAATGATTACACCGTTAGCACCGCGAGAACCATACATGGCAGTAGCAGAAGCATCCTTCAATACCTCCATGGACTCAATATCATGGTTACTCAGGAATGATATATCGTCCATAAACATTCCATCAACCACATAGAGCGGATTGCTATTATTAGTAGTACCGATACCACGAATGCGCACTTCAGGAGAGCTACCCGGAGCACCGCTTGCAGAGATAAATACACCGGACACACGACCTTGCAACGCGTTAGCCACATTAGGTGTAGAAATCTTTTTCAAATCATCGCTCTTGATAGAACCAACAGCACCGGTCAAGTCTGATTTACGCTGTACACCATAGCCTACAACTACAACTTCATCGATCAACATATTGTCTTCTTGCATTACTACATTAATAGTAGTACGACCATTCACTGCTATTTCTTGGTCTTTCATACCAATATAGCTATAAAGCAAGACAGCGTTACTGGGAACATTGGTAATCTTATAATCACCATCAAGTCCAGTAACGACTCCTTGCTGAGGAGCCCCCTTTACCGAAACTGTAGCACCAATAACAGTCATTCCCGTCTTGTCGGAAACGACACCCGAAACCGTAATTTTGTTCTGCGCCATCGAAACAACGGCAAACAGCAACATCACACATGTAATTAATAAATTTTTCTTCATTTTGTATTGATTTAAAATTCTTTTGCAAAAGTATAGGAGCAATTGATGTATGTCAAAAAACAAACTACCACAAGATTACCACAACCTGCTCAAGCACTACAACGTAACTACTACAGCATTGTATAAAACACTAATTCCCAACAACATACACTAGGAAGTTATTTAAAAGATTATTCAGACTGCAGGCCTATCCAAATAGAAATATGCTGTTGAAGTTACATGATCTTGGCGGTAGAAATTAACAAATCCTGGCGGAAAGTCTTTATCCGTGATATGTAGGTCTGAATCTTCATCTAATAAACGATAGAATTTCAGTTTACCGCTTCTATCTATAGTAACCGGTACAAGAGGAACCTTCGCCTTGTACAGTTCGAGTACCTTTTGATATGGAGCACCTCCAATCTGCTGCAATGTAACTCTTATATCATGATGAAAATAAATCGGGTCCTGCACGTGGAAACGATACATACTCCACCAACAACTGTCCGCATTTGCAATCGGACAACCTTGATAACGGTGGGAATACTCGCCCTGCCCCCAAGCCGTACCAATATAGTCTTCAACTCCCGTACCACTCAATGTGGGAAATTCCTTATCTCCGTCAATGTAGAACTTGATTTCACCTTCTCCCCACCAAGTAGTTTCATACGCCTTATTGGCAAAGATACCCAAGCTTACCCCCAAAAAGCGCCCCTTGCCCGATAGTTGGGGAAGAACAGTATAATCCACTCCCAACTTGGTGGATTTGTCTTCACGCCAGACAGCATGAAAATAGCTCATCTCCGAATCCCATTCCGGCAATTTAGTAAAGTTGATATCATAAAACAAGTGTGTCAGGTCCTCATCCGAGGTATTCACAAACACCACTTTGGCACCGGTGCGGTAAGGCATCGGAATAGAACAGTTAAAAGAACGCTTCTCCGGATTAGAAAAGAAACAGTTCTCAAAACGAGATGTACGTGACAGCGGATTCCCAAAAAAATCTCCCAATGGGACATCCACTGCCGGAACAACAGAATTATCCCAATAAAACTTGATACGCAACGCACGAAGCATCTTAGGGTTACGTTTGCTGACTGTCAGCCAAATACGGTTAATGATCCCGGGTCCTTGCTGAGACAACAAAACACAGCTGTCTCCCGCCATGATTCTGCCGAAAGCACTTCCTTTTGCACCTTTATTGACTTGAGCTGCCGTTCCCTTGGCACCGGTAGGATTTTCAAAACTTGTCCACCGCGTTTCATGACCTTCAGGCACTTTCCATATTTGGGCATGCCCCAAAAGAGTAAATGCTAATAAAACAGATATAACTAATAATGTCTTCATTTCATATCCTCCAGCAATTTATTCATTTCCCCAAAGGTCAGCCTTATTCCCTTTATTCTTTCTCCACTCATGACGCCATTTGTGCATCATCACATTGTTTACCATCGGCTTCAGCTTACGGCCCTCCTTGTCGGGAATGGCCGGGACAGCCGTCGCCTTGTCCTGATACCAGTATGCAACGGTAGCCAGGTCGAGCGTCAGGCAATTGTTGTGTCCATGCTCGATGGTGGCTTTCAGCCCTTTCTCGAAGAAGACGGGATCCTGAATAAAGAACCGATAGACATGTGTACGCCCCAAGAATCCGACATCATTATTCACACGTGGATAGCCGAAGTAGATATGCTGGTAGGGCTCTTTCGGGCACCAGGCGGTGTTGAACAAGTCTTCCGTACCGGTGCCTATCAAGGAAGCCTGTTTTTCACCGTCGATGAACCACATGTCATCGCCTTCACCATACCACATGGGGGTAGGGCACTGTACATAATAGTTCAATCCCACAAAATGGCCCTTTCCCTTGATATCGGCAAACACATAATTGTCGGCTCCGTCCTTATTCTCCGTCTGCTTACCCACGGAACCCCACTCGGTCTCCCCTTCGGGAAGCGCTTCGGTAATCTCACGGTTAAACCACGCATGGAAACGTCCCATGTCCTTGGGCAGTTCCTTCATCTCCACATAGTCTATGTAGTAGTAGAAGGCGCCGATGTTGACATCCGTCTGATTCTCTATCTCAATGCGCGCACCTTTGGCAAAAGGCATGGCGAAATAGCTGCACAAACCCGTACCACCGTTGGGACCGGAAGAAAGGGCAAAAGAAGCATAGTTATACTGTTCGTTCCATCCCTGGCCGAAAAAGGGACCGATGGGGGACACGACAGAAGGCTCGTCGCTGCCGTCCCAGTACATCCGAAGGATGATGTCGTTACGGGAAAGCTGGCGCGGTCCCGGAGACATCGTTATCCAGATATGGTTGATTACGCCTGCCCCCTTGATGTCGGCCAAGACAGCCGTTTCGCCCGGCTTGATGGCCTTCAGGTGGTCACGGTTGTTGCCCGTACGGTCATAACTGCTGACACGGCGGTTGCGCAAGCCTTCCTTCATCTTGGCAAGGTCATACATTTCACTAGACATATTGGTCTGCGCAAAAGCGCTGCCTACTCCCATCAAAAAGGAGAATAAACCTACAAAAAACTTTTTCATCATGGTATTCTTCATTTTTCAAATTATGTTTTTCATCAATCTATCGGTTGTCACTTTCTTGTGGCATCCGACTTCCTTATCTTCTCCTCCAGTATCCGCGCCAGCCTGCGTGCCACTTTGGGCTGCTGTTCATACACATTTGTGGTCTGGTATGGGTCTTCCTCCAAATTATAAAGCTGCACAGAGGGTGCATCCGGCTTTATCCGGGCATTTTCTATATCGCTGTTCACCTGATGGGTGAGCTGGAAAGCGGATGCCCCGCCCAAGTCATGGTCACCGACATTCTTTCCGGTAAATCCACCGCTGTTTTGCGCCGGAATATAGACCCACTTCCCTTTGCGAATGGAAAGATGGCTCTTTTGGGAAGGACAGATTATAATATGGTCCCGAATCATTTTCCCGGGATTTCCGATAAGGGCAGGAAGCATATTGAAACTGTCCGGCCCGTCCTGCTCCTGCAATTCATATCCTGTGAGGGCAGCCAAAGTGGCAAGCATGTCAACATTGGACATCAACTGGTTGGATACGCTGCCCGCAGGAATCCTGCCCGGCCAGCGGACAATCATAGGAATGCGATGCCCGCCTTCCCAAGCTCCGAACTTGAAACCAAGAAGCTTGCCGTTGATATGGTGTCCTGCCTTCCAAGCTCTCTGCCCTCCATGATTCAGCATTCCTCCGTTGTCACTGGTGAAGATGAGCAGAGTATTTCCCGCCAGCCCTTCCTCATCGAGGGTACGCATAATCTCGCCTACCACCCAGTCCAATTCATGGATTGAATCACCGTAAGGTCCTGCCTCACTGGTACCTACAAAGCGTTCGGCCGGTGTAAAAGGATGATGGATGTTGGTGGTAGCATAATACAAGAAGAAAGGTGAATCCTTATGTTCCTTTATCCACTGCACGGCCCGGTCTTTCAAAGTAGTGGCTACAGCCCTGTCTTTGTAC
>UMFE01045637.1_pt1 | contig 15072 bp, 6 predicted proteins | sample 1964911 | NCBI WGS metagenome assembly UMFE01 (sample SAMEA4836036, study PRJEB28245) | human gut metagenome | biome: gut microbiome; material: fecal sample | place: Denmark | collected 2008
TGGCAGCCACATTGATGTTCTGCGGGAAGAGGGTTCCACCCTGTGTATAAGTAGAACCGTGGTTCTGGTCGAGACCGAAGACACAAGGGATGCCGATGCGCTTCATCGAGATCTTCTGAATTTGTGCGATATACTTCTCCCACTGCTTAGCGGTTGGTGCGCAGGTATTTGGAGCGTTGAGGATAGAGCCAATCTTATAGCGGGAAAGGATAGAATCGGTCTTGTGCTCGTCGATATAGAACACACCGTTCTTGTCGTTGGCACCAAAGAGGTCGGTCACCAATTCCATCATCTGACCAATCTTTTCCTCCAAGGTGAGTTTCTTCAGGGTTTGTTCTACCTGAGCCTCAATCTTAGGGTCGCTCTTGATAACCGGAACATTGGCACTGGCTGTATAAGCCAATGCCAATAATGAAATAGATAATAAAATTTTCTTCATAAACAGTAAAGGTTTGACGCTTTATGATAAAAGCGGAAATCTTTCTAATATATTATTCAATAGTTACTTTATCTACATAATAGCCATGTCCCACACAGATGAACCCTTCCTCGGCAGCCATCTTGTCGAGTGCATCCTGGGTCAACTCAAACTTCACGACATTGCCCTCACTAAACTCGTATGGAGAAGTCAAGTCGTTCCACCAGGCGGTGGCAAGCTTGATCTGATGGTAAGCATCGTCATCCTTCATCGAGCAGTAAACTCGGAGGGTCTGCCCCTCCTTCCACTTAGCTACCTGGTCCTTGGTGATTTTGTTGAAGCTCTTGTTAGGGTCACCATCTCCCAAGTCCCAAGATACATAGTGATGACCTTCCCAGAGGGTATTCTCCATAGATGGCTTAGGCTCGGAGGTTACCTTGATGGTGCCGCCAGGGAACTCCACTCCATCGCCATCCACGAGCGTGATGGCATAGTCGCCATTCTCCAAATCGGCAGGAGCGGTGAGCTTCATGGCTGTGCCCTCTTCCAAGATTTCGAAGGCTACTTCCTTGCCACCTACCATTACTTTAGTAACTGTACCGAGATTCTTGCAATTATGGATAGTGGTCTCAGCACCCGGAGCTACCCAAAGCTCGCTGGCATTGGTACCCAAGGCTGGATCATCGGCAGCAGGAGTCACGGTAACTTTCAAGGTGCGGGATGTGCTCTTGCCTTTAGTGGTGGTTGCCACAATCTTCAGTTCATGTTCACCTACAGGCAAAGCTTGGTCGATAGTATTACCTTCGGCAATCTGATTGCCGTCGAGCAACCATGTCACAGTGGTATAGTGAACAGGAGTCACCTTGATTTCCAACTTATAATTAGTCTTGCGGTCTATCTTGGAATCAGCCAAGTCGGTGTTCAAGATACGTGGATTGTCATCTTCGCTGACTGTGAAGTATGGTTCATCGTCAGAAGAGCAAGAAGACAAGGTAGATGTACCAGCCAGTGCGAAACCCACGGCTAAGAGCATCATCATAGCCTTCAAGACTTTTCCCTTATATTGTTTCATTGTCTTATTCATAATTAATTATTCTATTCTATTGTCCTATAAGACTTAACATTTAACACTTAACATTAAACACTACTTGCTATATCCCTTTCCGAATGGAGGATTGAAGTCTGGCTGAAGGTTTACATCAGCCTTGTCCCACCAGAGGCGCTTGTGCCAATCGTCTGTACCACCCATGCGGTCGATGGCAGCCTTGTAGTTGGCATTGTTGTACTGAGCTTCCAACTCAGGATACTGCAAGCGGACAGGCATTGACCAATCGGGATCCGTATAAGTGAAACCATTCTTGGTCAAGAGATCACGATTCAAGATGGCAGGATAGTCAGAGCGGCGCAAGTTAGCCCAACCCTCAGAAGGGTTCATCATGTGGAGAATCCAAGCCTGGGTGTTGATGGTCTCCTTAGGATTGTCACCCAACGGATTGCTGGCAATGAACGCATCAATCTCTTCCTTGGAAATCTTGTTGGATGTAAGATAGTAGTTGTTGAGCAACTCCATGCTGGCACGAACACCAGCCTCGTAGTGACTCTCAGCATCACCACCACCAACATTCCAACCCTTGGTTGCAGCCTCAGCCTTGAGGAACTCTACCTCGGCATAGCTCATCAAGTCGCCAGGACAAGAAGGCATCTCGAAGTCGATGTTCAGGCAAGGACGACCTGCTCGGGCTATATATTCAGAGCTGGCATAAGTGTTCTCGTCTATCTCTGCATACTTCTTCAAAGTAGGAAGGTCATCCAACGTAGCTGGATTCATCCAGTCTGTGTACCAGGCTGCACCAGGGTTGCAAGGCTCCTCACCGAGGTTCTTGCTCTGGAAGTAAGCCAGGAAATCATCGGTCAAGTCGATGTTCTGCTCCTTATCTGGCTTCACCTGACTACGCTTGATATTGTAGTAGTGACGGCAGATGCGATAGAGACGAGGGTCGTTGGTATTCTGCAACTGATAGAACAAGGTAGAGCATATCATGGTAGGCGATGTAGCATTCTGACTATAGAGAATCTCTCCCAAGGCATTGGTACGGAAATCATAATCATTGGCACCATCATAATATGTATAAGGTGCATCAGCATACTTGATATAAGCATCATCGGCTGCACTGGCGATAGCACCGGCAGCCACAGCCTTCTCAAACTCCTCCTTTGCCTTCTGTGGATTAACATCGGAAATGCGCATGGCATAGCGCATACGGAGTGCATTGGCATACTTCTTCCACTTAGCTACATCACCACCCATGCTGGTGACATCACCAGAAATGTGGTCGGTACCTGTGCCAAGCTGCTTCTCGCAAGCGTCAAGTTCCTTGAAGAACCAGCTGTAGAGTTCCTCTACGGTATCATACTTAGGGGTGGAGATACCTGAGATATAACCCAGACCTGCCTCCGAACAAGGCACGTCACCGTAGGTATCTGCCAAAACTGCCGTGAGATAGACACGATGGATACGAAGTACCGCATTCAAGTTTGCCTTGTCAGCAGATTTGTGGATGGCATCCACAAGGTTCTTGATACTGATTTCATAATAGCGGTCCCAAACTTTACGGGATATATCATCTTCTCTGAAATTAGAACCAGCGTAATTGGTTACATTCCAACCACCAGCGAAATACTGTGGAAAACCAGATATATAGTTACGGTAGGTATCCATCAGACTGAAGTCACCGTAAGTCTGCAGCAAAGCTGTTGTCAACTGTGCGTTAGGGTCGAGCTCGTCCACCTTGGTCTTGTCGGTATTGATGTTGCTCAAGGTATCATCAGAGCAAGAAGTCATCGCAGTGCCGGTTGCCATCAGGGCGAAAGCCATCATCAGGCTGCTCTTACCTATATATTTCTTGATTATATTGTTCATTTTCTTACCTTAATTATATATTAGAACTCTTCTAAAGAAATTGATTCATTTTTTTCGGGACTAGAACTTCACGTTCACGTTCAAACCATAACTCTTGCGAGATGGCAGGGAACCATATTCCAGACCGAGACCTGAGGTATTGTAGCTGGAGTCTGGGTCGATGTTAGGAATGTTCTTCCAAACAATGAATGGGTTACGAGCCACGAAGGATACGGTCAAGCCCTTGACATACTTGCCCAGGATGCTCTCTGGGAAGGTATAGCCGAAAGTAATCTCACGACACTTCACGTAAGAGTTGTCGTAAACGAAGGCACTCTGCACGCCTTTTGCCACATGCTTCCAGTAATCTTCAGGGTTCACGGCGATGTCGTTCTTGCGATAAGTACCGTCGCCATTGTCGATGACACCATCTACGACAAATCCCTTGCAGTTACCTGCTGCACGCCATTCGGCAAGTTCCATACCCGAAGCCTTGCGGGCCTCCTCAGAAGAGTACCACTCCTCACGGCCTGCCAATGTTCCCTTTGCCTTACCTGTCTCGTATGCAGAACGCATGGACATAGAGTAGATGTCGGCACCTACCTTCACATCGAAGGATGCAGAGAGGCGGAAGTTCTTGTAGCTGAAGGTTGAGTAGAAACCACCTGTCCAGTCCCAAGTAGAGTTGCCGATGGTCTTGATTTCCTGGTCAACCTTTGGAAGACCAGTAGCTGCATCGACAACCACCTGACCCTTGTCGTTGTAGAGGAAGTCGTGTCCACGGATAGCTCCATAGTTCTCACCTACCTTGGCACCTACAGAAACACCGCACCAGTATGCCTTCGCCAACTCGAAGTAGTCCATGCCATCGATGAGCGACTTCACCTTGTTGGTATTCTTCGAGAAGTTGACACCCAAGTCCCAAGCGAAGTCCTTGATTTGCAAGGCACGGGCATTGAGGGCAATCTCGACACCCTGGTTCTGAATCTCACCGGCATTGATGAGGCGGTAAGCATAGCCAGAGGTGGTGGTTGAAGCCAAACTCAAAATCTGGTTCTTGGAGTTCTGGTTGTAATAGGTGGCATCCAAGCCCAAGCGTCCGTTAAGGAACTTCATCTCCAAACCTACCTCGTAAGAACCTGTCATAGTAGGCTTCAAATCCTTGTTCGGCTGTGTTGAGTTGGCTATCATACCGATGGTATAACCCGAGTAGCTGTACTTGCCCGTGGTATAGTTGAGTGCCAACAGGTATGGATCGGTATCGCTACCTACCTTTGCCCAAGATGCGCGAATCTTACCATAATTGATGAACTTCTTGTTCTTGATAAACTCTGAGAAAACCAAACTACCCGATACAGATGGATATACGTATGTATTGTTATTTGTAGGGAGCGTAGACGACTTATCGCCACGGATGGTTCCCTCCAAATAGTAAGTATGCTTGTAGCCGAGGCTCGCGCTGGCATAGAGAGAGCTGATCTGCTTCTTGTACATACTCTCACGAGTGTTCTGTTCCTGATAGTTCATGATGTTCTGGATGCCATTCATCTGCTGGTTGAGACCGACGTTGGTAGTGGTCTTGTTGTTCACCTTGAAGATGTTACCACCAGCGGTAGCGTTGACATCGAAGTCGCCCCATGAGTTGTTGTAGAGGGCGAGTATCTCGGCGTTGAGTGTGCGGTTGTTGAAGATTTGGTCGGTAAGCTTTCCGGCAGGAGTTCCTGGAGTTGTCTTGGCGATGAATTCCTGGAAGTTCATGCTGTTGATGTCGGTACCGATAGTACCCTGCAACTTGAGGTGCTTGTTGATGTTCCAGATTGCCTTACCCGTAAAACGGAACACGTCCTTGTCGGATGTATTGCTGTTCTTATAGAGATCCCAGTATGGGTTCTTGTTATACTGATCGTTACCATTCCAGTTGGAGTAGTTGCCATCGGCATCCTCATAGTGCTTCAACCAAGCCTGGTCGTAGGTACCTGCCAGGGTCATGAGGTTCTTACCCACGTTACTCTGGGAGTCACCAAGGGCAGGACGGTTCTTTACCTTCTCACGAGTATAGTTGGCGGTGAAGTCGAAGTCAACAGGACCTGCAGAGGTATTCACTCGGAGGTTGAAGTTGTCACGGCTCATGTTGGTGTTAGGCAAGATATCCTTGTTGCGCATATCGGTAACAGAGAAACGCATACCCGTCTTACCGGAATTAACTGAGAGGATGGCAGAGTTCTGGGTGGTGAAACCTGTGCGGAAGAAATCAGAAGCATTGTTAGGATGCATCATGAATGGACGTTCTTCGCCATCGAAATATTTGAACATGAAGTCATCGGCCTTAGGTCCCCAACTTGAGTTCGTACCAGAAGTGCTGGATGTAGGAAGCTCGCCATTGTAGCCAGCACCATATATCTCCTGGATGTCGTCCCATTTAGCCAACTGGGTATCGATAGTATAAGAACCATTGTACTCCACGGAAATTCTATCCTTCTCCGCCTTCTTGGTCGTAATCAAGATAACACCATGAGAAGCACGGCTACCATAGAGGGCAGAGGCAGCAGGACCTTTCAATACGGTCATCGTCTCGATGTCGTCAGGATTGATGGCAGAGATACCATCACCGAGGTCATAACCACCACTTTCACCAGCACTGCCAAAGTTGGTATTATCCAAAGGCACACCATCCACCACGTAGAGAGGCTGGTTATTGCCTGCCATTTCTGTATTACCACGAAGAAGCACGCGGGTAGAACCAGAAGCACCGCCAGCGGTGTTCTGCACAACGAGACCAGCCACCTTACCAGAAAGAGAGTTGATGACGTTGGTTTCCTTCGCCTTGGTAAGTTCCTCACCTTTCACTTCCTCCAAGCCATAGCCGAGAGCCTTGCGGTCGCGCTTGATACCAAGGGCGGTAACAACGACCTCATTCAAGGCCTTACCATCCTCTTGCATCGTGATTTTCATGCCATTAGCAGCTTTCACGGTCATTGTCTTGTAACCGATGTAGCTCACTTCGAGCGTTGCTCCAGGCTTGCAGTTCAACGTAAAGTTACCATCTATATCGGTAACGGCACCGTTGGTTGTACCAGCCACCTTCACGCTAGCGCCAATCAAGGTTTCGCCAGTGGCATCCACCACTGTACCCTTGATGCCTTGGTTCTGCTGAACGCTCATCGCTGCATTGTTCATCTGGGCAGCGAGAATGGCAGAAGCAGGCATCCACATCAAACCTGCACCGAGCAGGCCGAGAAACATAGTTTTCTTTCTCATAATTGATATTTTTGTTTTTAGTTTAACATTATTCTTTCCCAAAGATTCCTTCGAGAATCCAAGGAGCATTCACCTTCATACTCTTGAAACGGTCGAAGATGCCATACTTCTCAGAGCCGTTGCCGAAGTGGTTGTTGTCCCAAACGAAAGTAGAGAAGCCTCGTTTGCGAGCCTCCGTAGTCAAGAACTTACAGTAGTAGGTCATGTTTTCATGCACTTTCTCTGAGTTAGACTTATAGTGATCGGTTACTCCCCACTCTCCTATTACGATACCCAGTCCTTTGTTGCTCCAGGTATTCACCGCCTTGTCGAAGAAATCCGTCATCGTCTTCTCGTTTTCTGCAGGTATCTTGCCAGCATCCTTGTAGGCATCACCCCAGTAATCGTAGGTGCAATCGCCAGCGTAGCTCCATGGCTGATAGTAGTGAAATTCCACACTCATATAGTTGTTGCCATTGCCTTCGGCATCCTTCGGAATGATGAAATCTCCATTCTCTATGCCAAACCATGGGTTACAAACGTAAGTCTGTAAGATGAGGTGGCGCTTGGCATTGTTGCCGCCTGTGGCACGAACCATATCCACGAATATCTGATTGTAAGCATTCTGCACTTCGAGGTTCTCGGCAGTAGGTTTGCCCCAGTTGTCCCTGATGTGAACCTCATTGGTACCGGCGAAAGCCAAGCGACTGTCATAATTGGCAAACTCAGAGGCGATATTCATCCAGAGAAGCGCAAGCTTCTGGCAGTTTTCTTCCTTATATTGATAGGTAGGACGACCTTCGAGCCATTTTTCATGATGCACATTGATGATAACCTTCAAACCGTTGTCAAGGCACCAGCCCACCACCTCCTTGATGCGAGCAATCCAAGCCTTGTCGATGCTCATCGCCTGAGCGTTGGTAATGTGGCACTGCCAACGGATTGGAATACGGATGGCATTGAAACCTGCCTTCTTCACGGCTTGTATCACCTTCTTGGTAACAACGGGACTGCCCCAGGCTGTCTCTGCATGGATAGAACCATCAGGGTTGCCAATCTGCATCGACTCACCATCCTGTCCAGGAGCTGAGCACTCGAATGCGTTGCCAAGATTCCACCCCACAACATCTTTATTCCATTGCTGGGCAGTAGGTATGGATTCGCCTACACCTTCAGAACTGCTGGATGAGTGCAACGTACTTGCTTCGCATGAGAGACATGTGAAGACACCTATTAAAAAGAGGCTAATTTTCAAAAAGTTCCTTTTCATTTTTATGTTTATATTGTTATTGTTTCGTTTTTTAAATAACTGTTTGACTTACTTAACAGAATCTGGTTGCAAAGATAAAGAAAAGGAACTTCCAGAGGGTTAGATAACAAACAAAAAAAGGTTTCAATTCAGACATATCGTCTAAACAGAAACCTTTTCTTTGAATTTAAAACTCTAATTTACAGATACTTACTTGGAGAAACCCCAAAGTGTTTTTTAAATACAGTACTAAAGTACTTCACATTTACAAAACCGGCTTTCACAGATACATCCAGCACACTATCCCCCTGTTTCAGGAAGATTGCAGCCTGCTCCAGACGTATCAAACGCATAAAATCCTGCGGACTTTGGCCCGTAAGAGTCTTCAGCCTACCATAGAAAAGCGTTCTGCTCATCGCCATCTCTCTACAGAGTCGGTCGATATTAAAGTCTGTGTCGCTCAGATGAGCCAACACCAAACGGGTAGCTTTATCTACAAAAGCCTGGTCTTGCGGATTCAGAACAGCTTCTGCCACATTTTCGAATGTCTGGCCTTGCTTATTCAAGACAGTATCATCCTTTTTCTCTTCAGAAGTTCCAGTAGGTTCCAAGTGTTCATAGGATGAATCAGAACCCACAATCTGCTCGGAAGAAGCAGACTCAGAAGCAACCTCTCCTCTAACAAGAGCAAGGCTTCTGTCCATATAATACTGATTCAACCGGCGACGATTCTTCAAAATACTGGCAACCTTACTCGCAAGAATAGCAGTATCGAATGGCTTGGCTATATAGTCATCAGCACCAAGTCCGAGTCCCTCTATCATAAAGTCACGACCAGCCTTAGCAGTCAGCAGGATAACAGGCAGCCATGATGTTTCCTTATTTTCCTTGATGCTGCGACAGAACTCATCTCCGTGCATTCCCGGCATCATGACATCTGAAACAACGATATCACATATCCCGCCCTCTTTCAAATATTTCAGGGCAGCCTCTGCACTCTCCACATCAACTACTTGATAAGAATCACCAAAAGTCATTCTGATATATTTGCGAAGATCTTCATTGTCATCGACAAAAAGAAGTGTATCCGTTGAAACATCAGCATCCTGCAGAACCGCAGAAGACACAGTCTGGCAAGTTTCATCATGCTTATCTTCAGCTAAAGAAGATTCAGTTACAACATTTTTCTTTTCTCCAACAAGCCGGACTGAAGAATCTGTTACATGACCTAATGGCATCTTCACACAGAAAGTAGTACCCTTTCCTTCCTCACTTACGAAACTAAGCTTTCCTCCTAATTTCTCTACAAGCTTTCGTGTAAGCATCAGTCCTAATCCACTTCCCATTTCCTGAGAATTTATCGCATTAGAAGCCCTGAAGAAGGTCTTGAAGATACTCTTAATTTCGGCCTTTGGAATACCTATACCTGTATCACATACATGAATCACAGCCATCTTACCTTCAACAGAAGCCGACAACGTAACCTTTCCACCTTGAGGTGTATATTTGATAGCATTCGAGAGAAGATTTTCCAATATCAGATCCATCATTTTGACATCAGAATGAATCTGTTGCTGCGGACACGTTTCAATACACAGTTGAATATGCTTCTCCTGAGCTGCCAATACAAACTTTTCCAACTGCACACGTAAAAGCATCGGCAATTCTATATCTTGCAGGCGAACCTGTTCGGCAGACTGCTCTATCTTTTGGAAGTCAAGCAATTCTGTAACCATCTTCAATAGTTTGTTGCCGTTACGATGCGCCATATCCAAGAATCCACGACTTTTCTCACTCAAGTTGGAATCATTAGCCAGATTATCAAGAGGAGCCAACACGAGACTCAAAGGAGTACGTATGTTATGGGCAGTATTAACGAAGAAATTGATTTTCTCATCATAATACTTTCGCTGTAAGCGCTCTTTGTAATACTGCCAGACAAAATATAAGATAGCAGCAAAAATACAGAGATAGATAATCCATGCCCACCAGGTATTCCACCAAGGCTGGGCTATATGAATCTCCAAAGTTGTTTCTCCCAATTCTCTACCATTACTTCTGCAGATAGCCTTTACATGAAGCACATAGCTGCCCGAAGGCAAATTTACAAATCGTACCAACTGATTAGAAGATGGTTTACTCCAATTACGGTCGTATCCTTCCAAATAATATTGATATTGAATATCATACTGGTATTGATAATTGATACTCTCGAAAGAAACAACCAGCGTATTCTCATTATGGCTAAGACTCAATTTGCCTTCCTTCAACATTTCAAAGAGACATTCATTCCAGTAATCGGAACGTTCGGCACCTTCAACCTCAACACTATGAATACGAAGTGGAGCGGCATAATTCAAACCTTTGGCAAACATAGGAGTCAAAGCGACAACTCCATCGTTGCTGCCAAAAAGCACCCTGCCATCTGAAGTACACGCAACAGCCATTCGGTTATACTCACGTTCCATTCCCTTAAAGATGTTGAGGTTTACTATCTTCCCCTGTTTCATGAACGCCAAACCTTTATCCGTACTGATCCACAAATTGCCATTAATACCTTTTATAAGTCCATAAACAGTATTAGAAGGCAAAGCGTCCTGATTAGTATAACGCTTAAACTTCTTTGTCAGTAAATCATAATCATAGAGTCCTCCTCCATCCGTTCCAATCCAGATATGACGGGAATCCTGAAAAGCCATACTGTTGACAAACAAATTAATGTCTTTTTCGGGATACTGTTCAGGATAAAAGAAACGACGAGGATGCAAAGGTTCGCGCTTATCAATCAAATAGCCTCCATGCGAAGTTCCTACAGCAATAAAACGCTTATCCAGTGATTCCGTGATGCATTGCACTTCGTTGACAGGCAGATAGAATACCGACTTTCCCGTTCCATTCAAATTATATTTATCTGAAGGGAAACAAGCCATATCTCCATCCAAACATCCCACCCAAATATTACCATCGCTATCAGTAAAAAGACTGAATACGTAATCACTCTTCAACATTCCTGTTTCCACAGAATAAGCAAGCATACTAGTGCCATCAGCATGAACCTGATATACGCCATTACCATAGGTACCAACCAGAATTCTGCCGTCTACAGTCTGACAAATCGTAAGCGCCACCTTATTATATAATCCATGATGCCAAAGACGAGTCTGCGCATCATAAACACTTACTCCTTTATCTGTGGCATACCATATTTTCCCATCACGGCTTTGGAAAACATCGTTCACACAATTATCTATCAGTGATTGATTGTTGAGATATTCATGTGTGATATATTCCAATGTATGTTTCATTGGTATCGCCAAATCTACTCCTCCCGAGTAAGAGCCTGTCCATAAATCGCCAAAACGATCGCTGCACAAGGTATATAATCCATTACCATTCAGTATGTTACCAGGACGTCCATCTGTATCAAGCAAGAGCTTGGTTTGTTTATTCGAACTGTCATAAGCATATATTCCTGCTCCATCTACAGCCATCAGAAGAGTCTGCTTATCATATAAAATGATTGAACGTACGGGAATTTTAGGAATGTTTTGCAAAGATTGGAAATCAGCAGATTTTATCAGCTTCCAAGTACGATCATCCATCACTTTAACTCCTTCGTGAAAAGTACCCAGCCAGATACGATGTCCCACAATATCATGATAAGAGGATACTACGGAACTGCCACTAATCTTCTTTTCTAACTTCCGGGCAGACATCGAATAGCAATAAACATCTTTAAAAGTTCCTATCAAGAGTTTCTGACCTATAAATTGGATATGATTAATATAAGTATTTTTCAATACAAACCTACCCTTAGCTGTCTCCCGAACTATCTCCTTTCCATCAGTAGCTGCTGATAAGCAATAAATGCCTCTATCCATAGCTAACCAGAAATTACCCTTTTCGTCTACCAACAGTTCGTTCAACACGATACTTCCACCTAAAATTTTCTGAAGATTACATTTCAAAACAAATGTATCTTTCCTCTTATCATATATATACACCTTTCCCTTGTTGTCGTAGGCGTAAATCAGATGTTGCGCATCCTTAGTCAGTTTAATACATCTACCACTAGCATCACTATACGGCATCTCTGTGTATAAAGTATAATTGGTTACTTGTTGCCCATTATATCGGTCAACTCCACGCTTAGTACTTATCCACATGGCACCATCCTCTGCCTCGACAATAGAATAAACTCGAGGGCTGGAAAGACCATTGTCAGCATTGAGATTGGAAAGCATGAACATATTTCTGGAAATATGCGCATATGCCTGAAGAGCCGATGCCAACAGCAGCAATAGAATTAGAGTACAGGATTTATATCGTTTCATAATTCTTTCATTGATCTTATTTGGGGACAAAGATAATACAAAAAAATGAAAAACAAATAGAATAATGAGATAAAATGAAAAAAATCTATTATCTTTGCAAGATATTAATATAAAGATATAGACTATGATCAAAAGATTATTATCCTTTCTAGACGCATCGCCAGTGAATTTCCTGGCAGTAAAGAATATCTCCGAGGAATTGGAGAAGAACGGGTTCCGACGTATGAACCCACAGGAGCCTTTGGGCAAGATTGAAGCGGGTGAAAAGTTCTTCGTTACCAAGAACGACTCTTCCATCTACGCCTTCCAAATCGGAAAGAAACCTTTGGCAGATGCCGGTTTCCACATGATCTGCGCCCACTGCGATTCGCCTACCTTCCGCATCAAGCCAAATGCAGAGATGCTTTGCGAGGGCGGTATCGTAAAACTGAATACCGAGGTTTATGGTGGTCCTATCATGTCAACCTGGTTCGACCGTCCGCTCACCCTGGCAGGTAGAGTTATCGTGAAGGGCGAGAATGCGATGAATCCCCAGACACTCCTTCTTCATGTGAAGCGCCCATTGCTGCAGATCAGCAATCTCGCTATCCACTTCAACCGTCAGGTGAATGATGGTGTGAAGTTGAGCAAGCAGAAGGATGTACTTCCTATCCTCGGCATCATCAATGATGAACTGGAGAAGGGTAACCTCCTGATGAATGTGATAACCAACGAACTGAATATCCAGAAAGAGGATGTTCTTGATTTCGATCTCTATCTGGCTGATGCCACTCCAGCCTGCACCTTCGGCGTACACGATGAGTTTATCTCTTCAGGCAGACTCGACGACCTGTCTATGTGCTGGGCTGGAGTAGAGGCGATGATTGCATCAGATTCCAATGATACCACCCAGGTTCTCGCCATCTTCGATAATGAAGAAACGGGGTCTCAGACCAAACAGGGAGCCGGAAGTCCATTCCTTTCATATATGCTCCAGCGCATCGCTCTGGCACAGAGCCATACAGAAGAGGCTTATTATCAGGCAGTAGAGCGTGCGTCCATGATTTCGGCAGATAATGCACATGCCTGGCATCCTAACTATAGCGAGAAGTTCGACCCTACGAATCATCCTAAGTTGGGCGGTGGTCCGGTCATCAAGTTCAATGCAGCCCAGAAGTATGCGAGCGATGCTGTATCAGCAGCCATCTTCGCCAACATCTGCGATGCAGCCAGTGTACCATGCCAGCGTTTCGTAAACCACAGCGATGTAGCCGGTGGCAGCACCTTGGGCAACATCCTCGCCTCTTCCATCCCATTGAAGGGTGTGGATATGGGCAATGCCATCCTCGCTATGCACAGCTGCCGCGAAACCGGTAGCGTTATCGACCATGAATATTGCGTGAAGGCTTTCACCAAATTCTATCAGTTGTAATAAAAAACAAAGAAGGTGTGTCTGTATTTGTGACACACCCTCTTTGATTTTATATATTAACCTTTTCCTTTTATCGTTCCTAATTCTTTCACATTCTTCTCAAATTCATTTCTTTCACCAATAGCTCCATTACGCAGTTTTGCCCGATAATTATATATCGTATTAACTGCATAATGTAGGAAATCTGCTATCTTCGTACTGTCATCAATACCCAGTCTTATCAAGGCGAATACCCTCACCATTGCCGGTAACTTTGTTGCATCAGTAAGATGGATTTGTGCCTCCGGCTTCAGAAGGCTATTGAGGTCTTCCACGAAATCAGGGAACAGATGCAGGAAGACCTTATCGAAATTTGCATAGAGTTCTCCCAACTCGTGTTCCTTCAGTTCACTGCTTCTCGTCATTGAATAAAGTTCCTGATATTCACAGTTCTTTACCATCTTATTGACATGGAGACGCAACTTATCCAGTTTGTCTATATAATGAGAACATGCTCCCAGGAACTGGCCTATATATTCTTCCTTCACACCATTTGACTCATTCAGTTTATCATTCGAAGTCTTCAACATTTCGTTGGTAGCAGAAAGTTTCTTATTCAGTTCCTCCAATTGTTCATTCGTTTTCTTCAGTTCATTTCTCGCTATAGTAACATATTTCTTCTGCTTATTGACATAGAAAGCCAGAACACCTAAAGAAAGAACCAGAAGGCTGACACAGATGATGGCAAAGACAAGACGCTGGTTTGCCTTCTTGAGCTGTGCCTGATAATTATGATCGATGGTACCAAGCACTGGCGAAATCTGCCAACTGCGAATACGCGTACTAAAACTCTTATTGGCATTCCAGGAGAAGTTGATATATTTATAAGAACGCTCAACATCTCCCTCCTGACTCAGAATATCGGCGAGCATCCAGAGCGAAGCCTGATCATTGATAGCACACTTCACATCACAAATGGCAGATTTTAGCAACCAATATTTCTTCATTTCTTCGTTTTTCAGAGAACGGTAAATCAGATAGCGATAGTAGGCTACGATGCCGTATTCATGACTCCCCTCCTTACATAAATTCAACCGTTCATCATTCACCTTCAGTGCTTCATCCCATTTATTCTGACTGGTAAGCATCACCTCTTTACGCATGAGATAATCTTCGCTATGATGTGGAAGGATAGCAAACAAAGTATCCCGATATGCATTCTGACGACTAAAGAAATTCTGACTTAAACCAGTATCTACATGCATATTAGAAAAGCCCAACTCACCATAGACATGGTAATAGGCGATGAAATAATCTTTCCGGTTCGATTCATCCAATGTCTTTTTATCTATATGATTGAGCACCTCCAAAGCCTCAGCAAAAGCTCCGGCAGTAGAATACTGTAAAGCTAACTGGCTTTTCAATCCAGCAACTTCAGCCGGCAGTCCTTCCTTCTGAGCCAATACAATGGCTTTCTGAATATAAGCCACAGCAGAATCGCTCTGGTAGGACTTATATTCAGAACAAATCTTGCGATAAGTATTG